>Ga0182742_1000720_pt1 | contig 48433 bp, 50 predicted proteins | sample eDN5th37CBELigMG_FD_128880 | JGI IMG/M metagenome (GOLD analysis project Ga0182742, IMG submission 128880) | Enriched Miracle-Growth compost microbial communities from Emeryville, California, USA - eDNA 5th pass 37_C BE-Lig MG (version 2)... ...
AGCCCTCAAGCGCATCGGACGGAAAAGTGGCCCCGGTTTTCCGCCGCATCCGATGCGCCAGCCAAGAGAAGGAGCCTCGGATCAATCCCAAAAGTGGTGTCCACTTTTGGGGCCGAGGCTCAAGCCACGACATGTGGGCGTCTCGTTTGGTCGCTGGCGAAATGGACGTGGATCGATCCTCGGACTACAGGAATAAAGCCCTTGTTCTCGTAAGGAATCGCTTCCGAAGCCTCGCTCACTTACGCAACATTTCACGGGTGCTTTTGTGATCTCGAAGATCTGTCAGCGTATCAGGGAACGCTGACATCCCGCCTTTTGCTCTGATGCTACGGAGCTAGGAACAAGGCTCAACGATCCCCAGGCGCCCTTAATCTGCCGCACCTCTTCCTCAGTGAGTGCAGGGCCAAGCTCTCTGGCCGCGGGATCTTGCCCCGCTCTTCCGCTGCGCTCAGACGGCTCAATACCTCCCGCCCGTAGCGGCGACCATCGATCCAGAATACCGGTTCCATCAGCCCTCGATTACTGCCCCCGGCCTTCGCCTTGAGCGTCTCGAGGGTTCCAGAGCGCGACAAGGGCGCATCCGGAGATGCGCCCCAATCCATCGTGGTCCAGCGGATCAGAGCGAAACGGCCTCGATGAGGCTCGCGTCGATCACGCTCCCGTATTTCACGCTGCGCACGTCGTCGCCGAATTTCAGCATGAAATCGCGGTTCTGATCGAAGGCAGCCTCGGTCAGACCCATGCGGGGCGCGAAGGCCGACAGCTGGTCCTGCACCGCCGCAAGGAGCAGGTCGAAGTCGGTCTGCGCCCATATCTTGGCATGGACGGCCTTGGCCGCACGGACAGGATCCGCGTGAAGCAGGTTGAGGCCGCGCGCGAGGCCGCGCGTGAAGATCGCGAGCGTCTCGCGGTTGGCCTTGAGATAGTCCGGATTGACCGCGAGAGTCGTGTAGACGAAGTTCTCCAGGCCGGGCACCTCGCCCTGCGATGGCCTGGCCACCCAGACGGCGAGCCCTTCCTGCACCGCACGGTTGTTCGAGGGCGCGGTGGTGTTGTAGCCGTCGATCTGCCCGGCGCGCAGCGCGGGATACATCTGATCGAGCTTGATCACCGTCAGCGTCACGTCCTTGTCGGGATCGAGGTCGACGGAGCGCAGGAGATAGCGCCACATCTTGTCGATACCGCTGCCCCGGCCGCTCACGGCGAGCGTCAGGCCCTTGAGCCTCTTGAGGCGTTCGGGGAGCGGCATGTCCGGTGTGATCCCCACCCTCTCGGCCGCCGCCTTGCTGATGATGGCGTCGCTGGCATATTGCGTCATCAGCGGAGCGAAGACCGTGATCTGCTGTCCCTTGCTGGCGGCCATGATCACATCGCTCAGGACCAGACCCGTGACCTGGAAGCTCCCCCCGAGCATGGCCGCCATCGCGGTCGTGCCGCTGCCCGTCTGCACCAGCGAGACGTCGAGCCCTTCCTCGCGGAACAGGCCGGCCGCGTCTGCGACGAACAAGGGCAGATAGGCGAACGTGAAGCCGCCGACGCCGACCGTCAGCTTGCGGGCCGCGTCCGGGGCCTGCGCGAAGCCCGGCCCCGCATGCAGCGCGCCGAATGTGCTCAGCGCAGGCAGAGCCAGTGCTGATCGCAAGAAACTCCGTCGAGTTGTCATTGTTTCCTCCCTTGCTTGGCTTGTTGGATGCATTTTAGCGCCATCGGAAGAGCCATCGCTCCAGCGCACCGAGACCGGCATTCAGCGATGCCGTTACCATCATGAGGGCGAACAAGGCGGCGAAAACGCCGGCGGTGTTGAACTGACCCGCCGAATCCTGCGTCAGGAAGCCGATACCCTGATTGGAGGCCATCATTTCGGCCGCCACCGCGCCGACGAAGCCATAGGGAAGGCCCAGCTTCAGGCCGGTAAAGATCCAGGGCAGCGCCGCAGGCAGGACGACCTTCCGCTGAATGTCGGCGTAAGTGCCACCCATGAGGGTGATCGCCTCAATGAGCCGGCGGTCGACCTCACGAATCCCGCTGAGCGTGTTGAAGAAGACGAGGAAGAAGACGCTGACGGCCGCGAGCACGATCTTCGGCATCAGGCCGATGCCGAACCACATGATGAACAACGGCGCGAGCGCGACCTTGGGGACGCCGTAGATCGCCGTCAGGAAAGGATCGAGGACGCGTCTTGCCGTCTCGCTGCGCCCGACCAGGAGGGCGAGCGCAATGGCGAGGCTGGCGCCGATGACGAAGCCCGCGGCCGTTTCCTGGAAGGTGACGAAGAGATGCGTCCACAGGATGCCGGAGGTCGCCCATGCGAGGAGGGTCGAGCCGATCTCGAGCGGGCTGCTGACCCAGAACGGGCTCATCAGCCGCCCGGAAGCGGCCTGCCAGATGGCCAGGATGATCGCGGCGAACAGGATCCGGTAGAGCGGGATCGGATCCCGCATCGGGCGCCACGTGCGCGTCGTCACTGCGGCCGCTGAAGGTGCCGAAGTCTCGAGCATTCCCATCGTCATGATGCGTGCCCCTTGTTTTCGAAGATTTCGATGGCGTCCCACAGAGCCTTGTAGTGAGACTCGAAGCTCGGCGCGAAGCGGACATCTCGAACATCCCGAGGACGGGGAATCGTGATCTCCTCGACATGCTTGACGCGCGTCGGCTGCTTGGACAGGACGACGACGCGGTCCGACAGCGTGATCGCCTCCACGATGTCGTGTGTGACGAACACGATGGTCTTTCCTGACCCCTGCCAGAGCCGTAGCAACTCATCCTGGAGGACCAGCTTCAACTGGGCATCGAGCGGCCCGAACGGCTCGTCCATCAAGATCGTTTCGGGATCGTAGACCAGGGTCCGCGCGAGCATCGCCCGCTTCTGCATCCCACCGGAAAGCTGCCGCGGATAGTGCCGCTCGTAGCCCGCCAGGCCGACGCGGCTGAGGATGTCCCGGACGGCCCTCCCGCGGCTGGCGCGATCCTGGGATCTCAGTTCGAGGGGAAGCGCGATGTTGTCCTCGACAGAGCGCCAGGGCAGCAGGCTGTCGTGCTGCGTCAGGTAGGCGATCGACCGGTTGATGCCGCCGATCGGCTGGCCGTTGTAGCGTGCATGCCCACCCGAGGGCCTGTCCAGTCCGGCCAGCAGATTGAGGATGGTCGACTTGCCGCTGCCGCTGGGCCCGATCAGCGACACGAACTCCCCACGCTCGATGTTGAGATCGACGCCGCTCAGAACCTCTGCGATCCTGCCCTGCGTGTCAAAGCGCTTCGATACCCCGTCTAGCTCCAAAAGCATGGTGGCGGCTCACCTCCCTGTGGGACGACAGACGCGTCCTTTCTTACTTATAAAATGCATTATGCATCGTCGACGTGATTGCACAACCCGCAAACGGTCGAAAAGATGACGAGAGGAAGGCCGGGATCGATGCCCTTCGCACGATCCTCGCGACCCCAGACGAAGGGTGCTTTTGCGCCATGCATGGCACCGGCAGGAGGAGATTGGGGGACTCGCCGGTTCGTCGCTCGTCGACCCATCGAAAAGAAGCCGGGGAAAGGTTCCTGCGACGAGGTCGGTTCACGGCGAGGCGCAGCGGATGGACGGCTTCCGGACTACTGCCCTGCCCGCCCGACGCGCACATCCTGCGGCACCCTGCCGACCAGACCTTCCGGCCTGCGACCTTCGTCGGGTCCGATCAAGCGCGCGTATGGCGGGCATTGTCCCGATACCGATTGCAAATCCATGTCTCCAGTCGAAGACGAAGGACGGATTTCGTCATCCCGGGCATGTCGAGAACGGGCCTATCCGCAAGAACTGTATGGCCGAAGAAAGACGCGACGCACGAGGCACCGCTCAATAGGCCCAACCCTGCGCTTTCGCCGTCAGGAACTCCCGGAACGCCTGCAGCCGAGCGACGGAGCGCGCCTCTTCCGGGAATACAAGGTAGCAGTCGAGGGTCGGCATTTCGACATCCTGCAGCACCTGGACGACATGCGGATTGTTGCTCATCGCGTAGTCCGGCGCCATTCCGATGCCGGCTCCCGTCTGGATCGCGGCTCTGAGGGCCGTGCTGTCGTTCACGGTCAGCTGGCTGCGGCGGGGATTCTTCGAGTCGCGCCCCAGGGTCTCGAGGCGGTGGAGCGCGCGGATGTAGGATGGCTGGTCGCCGCCGAGGCAGAGGATGCGGTGCTCGTCGAGATCCTCGACCTTCTTGGGCTCGCCGAAACGCTCGATATAGGTGCGCGCCGCATAGGCATGGTAGCGAATGGTGAACAGGCGCCGCTGGATCAGGTCCGGCTGATCGGGACGCCGCAGCCGGATCGCCACGTCGGCCTCGCGCATTGACAGGTCGAGTTCGTCAGGGGTGAGAACGAGCTGGATGCGGACCTCCGGATAGGCATCGAGAAACTCGTTGATCCGTTGGGCGAGCCAGATGCCCCCGATCCCCACCGTGGCCGTGACCCTGAGATCCCCCGCGGGCACTTCCCTGGTTTCGGTAAGACGCTGGCGCGTGCTCTCGAAGCTGTGGTGCATGTCCTGGGCGGCCCGGAAGAGCACCTCGCCATGGTCGCTCAGGAGAAGGCCGCGGGAGTGGCGATGGAAGAGAGGCACCCCGAGTTCATGCTCGAGAGAGCTGATCTGCCGGCTCAGGGAGGATTGATTCATCCCCAGCTTCTCGCCTGCTTGGGTGAAGCTGCCCGCCTTCGCGACATCGTAGAACAGCCTGATCTTGTCCCAGTTCAACACCACCGTCTCCAACCGTCGACTTGACTTCTCCTTAGCGGATCAATCGCAGGTTCATCTATTAGCTTTGTTTCCTAGTCGGCTGTCGCGCCCGATCCGGAGGATACCGCGCCTACCCGCCCTGCGAGCCTCTTCCAACCCCCATGAGTAGGTCTTTTGCATCGATCTGGCTACAGGGGCCTGCGTGAACGGCTTCGATGGCGGCTCGTCGGAAGCATCGCGCAGCCATGCCGACCTCGCCGGCAGGCCTGCGGCCGCTTCAGCCATGTTCCGCCTGGCGCGATGCCTCGGCGCCCCATTCGGCGAGGATCGACCTCGCCCGCTCGAGCACCGGCTTGTCGACCATCTTGCCGTCGACCTGCACCACGGCCCCCGCGCTTTCCTCGACCGCGCGCACGATCCGCCGCGCCCAATCGACGTCCTCCATGGACGGAGCGAATCCTGCGTTGACGTGCTCGACCTGGCGCGGATGAATGCACAGCTTCGCCATGAAGCCGAGATCCCGCACGCGCGCGATATCGGCCGCCAGGGCGGCATCGTCCTGCAGTGAGACGGTCACGCCATCGATCGGCGGCGGCAAGCCCGCATGGCGTGACGCGATCACGATCTGGAAGCGGGCCGGATCGAGCACCGCGCCCGTGCCGGGAATGCGCGCGTCCGCTCCGAAATCGAGATTGCCGAACGCAAGCCGCGATACACCAGGCGACGAAGCCACTGCATGGATGTCCACCAGCCCCTCGACGCTTTCCACAAGGCCGATCAGAGGCCTGTCCGGCAGGATCCGGGCGGCGCGTGCAAGGCTGCGCGCATCGGCTTTCGGCAGCATGAACTGTACGCCCGCAAAGCCTGCAAGGGCCGCGAGATCCTCCTCCCACCACGACGTGTCGACACCATTGATGCGCACGATGCCGGCCCCACCCTGCCCGAACCATTGCGCGACATGCTGGCGGGCCGCGTGTTTCTCGTCCGGCGCGACGGCGTCTTCCAGATCGAGAATGATCCGGTGAGCGCCGGAGGATGCCGCCTTGGCGAAGCGGTCCGGGCGATGGCCGGGGACGAACAGGTAACTGCGCGGATGATGCATTCTTTCGACCTGGATTGTGGTGTACCTTGCGGTGGGACCGGGCCAGTCAGGATCGGAAGGTGGCTTCGGCCCGCATGGCCAGTTCGCCGTCCGGCCCGCGCGCCCAGAGAACGAGCCCTTCGCCCTGATCGGCGCGGGACGCCTCGACATGGAAGCCGCGATCCACGAACAGGGGCGCCATCCCCCTGAAATCGAACCGGACGAGCCGCGCTTCGGGACGGCACCGGACCGCCAGGCCCTGCAGCAGCGTCGCGATCAGGGGCCCATGCACCACGAGATCCCTGTAACCTTCCTCGCCCTGCGCATAGGGCTGATCGTAGTGGATCCGGTGACCGTTCGACGTGAGCGCCGAATAGCGGAAGAGCAGGACCGGATCGGGAGTGACCGCTTCCGACCATTCGGCCCCTTCGGGGGCCGGGGAGGCTTTCGGCTTCGGAGCGCCGGGAGCCGGCGCCTCGCGATAGACGATGTCCTGCTCTTCTTCCACGCACAGCTCGCCATCATGCGAGATCCTGTGGCGGACGGTCACGAAAACCAGCTTGCCGGCGCTGCCGTCCTTGGTGGCGACTTTGGCGATCTCGCTGACCTTGGTCGCGGTGACGCCGATCGGAAGCGGCGCGTGATAGACGATCCGGCCGCCAGCCCACATGCGCCGCGGCAGCTTGACGTCGGGAAGGAACCCGCCGCGTCTGGGATGGCCGTCCGGACCCAGTTCGCTCCTGCGCACGAAAGGGTTGAAGAAGAGCCAGTGCCACCCGGGCGGCAGCGTGCCGCCACCGGGAACCGTCTCCAGATCCAGCGTTCTGGCCAGGGCCTCGACCCGGTCGGCGGCGATCAGGGCGGTCTTGCTCTCCACGCGACCGACCGCGTCGGAGTAATCGTCCGCATGGACCGTGTCGATGTTCAGCGACATGAGCCGTATTCCCCTTGCGCTTCAGTAGATGATCCCGTCCGAGACCAGTTCTTCGTATTGTTTCGTGGAGAGGCCCAGAAGTTCGCCGAAGACGTAGCTCTCGTGCTCGCCCAGACGCGGCGTTCCCCGCTCGATTCCGACCCCTTCGGACCGGGAGAACCGGGCCGGGAATCTGACCGCGGCGCGCTCCCGCCCGTCGGCCTCCTTCACGGGCACGATGGCGCCCCGCTGCCTCAGATGCGGATCATGGACGATGTCCTCCGTGTTCCAGGAGACATGCGCGGGCACGCCGGCGTCCTGAAGAATCCTCGCGGTTTCGTCCGCATCGAGCGTTGCGCACCATTGCGAGATGATGCGGTCCAGCGCCTCGCGCATGGCATGGCGCCTCTCCGGCGTCGAAAAGCGCGGATCGGAGGCTAGGTCCGGCTTGCCCATGACGCGCAGGAGCGCCTGCCATTGCGGCTCGGATTCGACCGCGATGCTGAGCCAGCGGTCAGCCTTCCTCGACGCGTAGAGCCCGTGCGGCGCGCGCCGATAATCCTCGTTGCCCATCCGCTCGACGCGTGCCCCTGCCGACACGGCCATCAGGGCCTCGCCGACCAGGGATGACGCGACTTCGCGGGCCGCGATGTCGATATGGGTGCCCTGGCCCGTGCGCCTGCGCTGATGCAGGGCCGCCACCGTCGCAAGGGCGGCGTTGAGGCCCACCGTGTGGTCCATCACGTGACGCATTTCGACCGGGGGGCCGTCGCGATAGCCGGTGAGATATCCGAGCCCGCCCCAGGCCCCGAAGAGCGGCGCGTAACCGGCGAAGTGGGAATCCGGCCCCGTCTGCCCGGACGAGGAGACGGACACCATCACCAGATCCGGCTTCACGGAGCGAAGCACGTCGTATCCCAGCCCCAGCCGCTTCATGACGCCGGCGCGGAAGCTTTCAGCCGCCACGTCCGAGATCGCCACGAGCCGCTTGGCGAGCTCCACGCCTTTCGCCTTCTTCAGGTCGAGGCGGATGGAGAGCTTGTTCGACGCGACCTGGTCGAAGCTCGCAGGCCCCGTGCGGCCATAGACGGGATGCGGCTTGCGGAAGATGTCGGGGCGCTGGGCGCTCTCGATCTTGATGCATTCCGCACCGAGCTGCGAGAGCATGTGCGTGCAGAACGGGCCCGCCGCGTGGACCGTGAAATCGGCGATCCGAATTCCTTGCAGAGGTTTCATGCATCTTCCCTCTGATGCTGGCCGGCCGGACGGCTCGCGCCTCGTTTCAGGAGCTCCTGATCCGCTCCCGGCTCGCTCGGCCAGTCGCGGACCGGCAGCGGCCTCTCGCCGAACCGGAATGGCGCCGTCTGGATCTGACATGTGCCGTCGCCCGGAATGGGCACGCGGGCGAAGAGCTCTCTCGCGGCCTCGTGCTTGCCCGCGAGGACCTGTTCGGGCGTGTTGTAGCGCGCCATCGGCACCCCGAGCTCCTGCGCCCGGGCCACGAGGTCGTCGACCCGCTCGTGGCGCGCCCATTCATGGATGTGACGGTTGATCTCGCTGCCGCGGGCGCTGCGCGCGGTAGCATCTCCCAGCGCCTCGTCCATGGCCCATTCGGGGCTCCCCATCAGCTTGACCAGGCCCAACCACTGGCGCTCCTCGAGCGTCAGGAGCTCCACGTAGCCGTCCTGGCACTCGATCACGCCGCCATAGCGGAACGACCGGCTGACACGATGCTCGAGCGAGCCGTCGCCATAGCGCTGCACCGTGAAGGCGCCGACCGCCACATTGGCATCCTGAACGGAGACGTCGACGAACTGCCCCTCCCCCGCCCAGAGGGCCGACAGGGCCGAGAGCGCTCCGGCGATCCCGCCCTGCATCTCGGCGAAGTGCCCGGCGATCTTGAGCGGCGACCGGTCGGGGAAGAGGCTCGCCGACAGGCCGTTGGGCAGAAGGAAGCCCTCGCCGCTCGCGTGGATCAGGTTGAGCTCGCATCCCTGCCAGCCCGCCTTGGGACCGACGGCACCAAACGGAAGCACCGAGAGATGAACGAGGTGCGGGTGCACGCTCTCGATGCGCTCCGGGTCGAGGCCAATGGCCCGGCGCCGATCCACCGGCGTGTCGTCGATCAGGATGTGGGCGCCCGAGACGAGGCGATCGAAATTCACCCGATCGTCTTCGTCCCGAAGGTCGCAGATCACGCTCCGCTTCCCCACCGCCAGATAGGCGAACACCGCGCTCACCGTCGAATCGCTGCCCAGGAACGGCGGTTCGCGCCGAAGCGGGTTGTGTTCCGGCGGCTCGACCATGATCACGTCCGCGCCCATGGCCGACAGCAGGCGTCCGGCATAAGCCGCCGCCACGCTCGAGGCGTGTTCGACGACCTTGATACCCGCGAGGGGAAGCTGCGTGTCCATCACCGTCTCCGGACCTGAGGTTTACCGCACGACCGGGAGATCGAGGTCCAGGTTCGCGCCGTCGAAGAAGACCCGGATCGACGGATCACGGCTCGGCAGGATCACCGTCGCCAGACCCGGCGTGGTCACTTCGCCGCGCTGGTTCTCGCCCCAGATTTCCAGGTCCACGAGGGCGTGTCCGTCCTTGACGTATTTCCGGCTCACGCGGCCCTTGCACCAGGTCGAGTCGCCCATGGTGTTGAACCGGCGCATCTCGGTGCGAACGCGCTTGAGGAAGGCCGCGTCGCCCATCCAGTTGGTGACCAGGGAGCACATCCAGGAGGAGCGCTGCGGACCGTAATCGTAGACTCCGGGCACGCCGACCTCCTTGGCCGTGGATTCCCGGTGATGGCCGATGCCGGTGTATTCGATGCCGCCGCCTGCTTCGGGGTTGCGGAAGAAGTGCCCGGGATGCTTCATCGCCGCCTTGAACACGACGCCGTGGGTGTGGCCGCGTCCGCAGCCGACCAGGAAGCCCATCGTGTCCATGAGCGAAAGGGGCCCACGGACGATCGGATCGAGAAGCTCGCCTTCCTTCACGTCCTCCCAGTAGCGCACGTTGCTGCCGCGGATGCGCTCTTCTTCGCGCAGGATCGCCTCGTCGATCTTCTCGTATTCTTCGGCCGAATATTCGTAAGGCTTGATGTCGCTGTACTTGCCGGCCTCGCGGGCGGCCTTGCGCTCATGCCGCGTGCAGGTGCCGAGCGCCCGCGCGACGATCTCGCCCCGCTGGTTGGAATAGGTCGCCTCCACATATTGGAGCACGAGACGGCCGGAGAACTTGCTCTCCTTCTCCTCGACGCCGACCACGCGCTCGATCGCGCTGATGCGGTCGCCCGGACGCACGTGGCGGAAGAGCTCCCAGTCGTTTCCCGCATAGAAGCCGTGGACGCCCGGCAATCCCCAGCGCGTGCGCCCGACCCAGCCGAACGCCATCGGGAACATCGGATGGGCCAGTTGAGTGCCGAAGCGCGAGTTGCGGCCGTATTCGAGATCGCGATAGAGCGGATTCAGATCGCCGATGCCGTTGCAGAAGTTCCTGATCGTGTCCGAGGTCGCGTCCTGGAGATACGGCCCCTCGGGACGCAGCTGCAGGCCGATCATGGAGCGGGCGGCCGCGACGGCCTCATCGGTGATCCTGCCTTCGGCGGGTGCGCCGCCGACTTCCTTGGTCTTTTCTGCCACTGCTGCCGTCACGGTTTCGTCCTCCTTATAGGTCTGCATGGTCAAGTTCTGGCTTTCGGCCCGACGTCGTTGTTCCGTTCTTGTGGCGCCGGAGTCCCTGCCTGGTTGTGTTCCCATCAGCGGCCGATCCTCATGATCGCCGCGTGGTTCTGCTTCGGATCAAATAATGCATTTTATATTTTAAGGGTCAACGCCTTTTCGCCCTAATTGCGCACAGGGTTCGACATTTGCACGTTCATTGGAAAAATCGGGCTACTGGAACAATTGGGCGCAAAACCGCCCTATCACCCGACGGGCAGGGTCCGGCGTGACGAGGCCACTCGTTAAACAGGCCGTATAGGTATTATGCATTATATTTTGCGGGGCACTTGCATATCCAAGCGTCCCGCTGGCGCGGCTCGGAAACAGAGCAGATCAGGAACGGACCGACCGGCTGCTTTCAGGGCCGCACATGGGTTCACACCTGAAGAGGTTCACACCTGGAAATCGGCGGCCGTGGCCACCTGGGCGAAGCGGCGGACGCCTGCCAGCGCGAAGGCATGCTCCTCGTCGGTCGCGCCCGCGCAGCAATCCTCCAGCACGACGCAATGGAAATCGCGGTCATGGCCCTCGCGCGCGGCAGCCTGAACGACGCCATTGGTCGAGACGCCGCACAAAACCAGCCTCTTGATGCCCTGCGCGCTCAGCAGCGGCTCGAGCGAGGTGCCATAGAACGGGCTCACCCTGTGCTTGACGATGTCGGGATCGCCCTCCTGCGGCGCGAAGTCGGAATAGACTTCCGTGCCCCAATGTCCCAGCCGGAAAAGGCCGTTGTCGCGGGCCCGGGAGAAGACCGGGGAGTTCGGCGGACACTCGCGGTAATCGGGAGAAAAGCCGACCCGCACGTAACCGACCATGTAGCCCGCCGACCGGGCGCGCTTGATCGCCAGCACGGTGTTTTCATAGACGTTCCGCTCCCGGCACCGGGGAACATAGGTCTGGGCGCCCGCGCCCTCGGGATGGACCAGATCGTTGATCATGTCCATGACGAGAAGAATCGTATCGGAAGGCATTGTCAGCTCCTTGGTTTGGCCGTTCTCGTGGGGAATGCGAACCCGCCGAGACCAGCCCTGCAAGGGCCGTCGCCTCCTTGGTCTATCCGGCGTAGTTCGCCTTGAACTCGTCCCAGCCTGCGCGAATGTGCGTGCGCAGGGCTGAAAGCATCGCGGCCTCGTCGCGAACGATGATCGCGCTCAGCATCTCCCGGTGCTCCGCAAGAGCGCGATCGATCCTGTTGTCCAGCTTGTTGATGAGATCGAACGGATAGCGGGCCCACAGGATCCGGACGAAGCGCAGCGTCTGCGGGAGATCCGCGGCCATGTAGATCAATTCGTGGAAGCGATAGTTGATGCCCCGTACCGCGTCCCGGTCGCCCCGCATGGCGGCGGCCTCGAATTCCTGCTGGAGCGTGCGCAGTTCTTCCATGTTCTGCGGCGTCAGCTTCGCGATGGCGGCGAGAGCCAGCTTGGATTCGAGCGTGACGCGCAGATCGACGATCTCCTCCGTGGCGTGGATGTCGAAGGGGGCGACAACCGCGCCCCGGTGAGACGCTCCCAGGACAAACCCCTCGGCTTCCAGGATCTTGATGGCTTCCCGCACCGGCGTGATGCTTGTCCCGATCATCTCGGCAAGCTCGGCCTGCTTCAGCTTCGATCCCCTGGGGAAGCGCCCTGAAATGATGCCTTCCCTTAGGTAGTCGGCAACCCGCTCTTCCTTCGTCTGATGCCTCAAGTCCAGCCCTTTCCTGGCATGTCTCGGAAAGGATATAAACTCCATCATTGTACATAATGCAATCTGTCATTGCCGAGGTTCGGCAGGTGGAAAGGGAGCGAGATCGAAGCGCAATATCTGGCCGTGGAGCTCCGGTCCGGCGGCGGGGTAGATCGTGGCGAGGCGGGGATCATGGCCCGGGATGACGTGGTCGTCGCTGTCCGCGAGCTCCCTGATCCGGTCATGGGCGGCAATCATGTCGGACAGGTTGAACGCGACGGCGAACGGGACGCCGCGCTCGTATTCCTCATAATAATGCAGGGCATCCGAAGCGAGGACCACCCAGCCGCGGGCCGTCCTCACGCGGACGATCTCCTGCCCGGCGCAATGGCCTCCGACCCAGTGAACGGACACGCCGTCCGCGATGGTCCGGTCCCGGCCATGGAGTTCGAGCCGGCCCGCGTGGAGCAGATGGACGAGGCGGGCGATCTCGTCGGGCTCGTAGGCGCGGCGGAACCACGGCTTTCCCATCCACGGCCCCGTGACATAGGCCATCTCCTCGGCCTGCATCAGGAAGCGGGCGTTCGGAAATGCATCCAGATGCCCGAGATGGTCGTAATGAGCATGGGTCAGGATGACGGTGTCGACCGCGTCGGGATCCACCCCCAGCGACCTCAGGGCCGCGACCGGGCTCAGAAGAGGGTCGTGCCCATGCCGGGCGGCCTTCTCGGGATCCATGCCCGTATCGACGACGATCACCTTTCCGCCGCCGGACAGCACCCAGAAATAGAAATCGAGCTGGAGCAATTCGGTCGGCCGGGCCTCGAGAATGAAGTTCTGGCCGCGCGTGCGCTTGTTGGCATTCACGCTGTGGCGAATGCCGTAGATTTCGTATGTGACTGGCTCGACGGCGGTCTCGGACATGTTCAGCCCCTTCTCGTCTGTTTGCGGCGTCAGGCGGCGGCGGATGCGCCCAGATAGGCGTCGATCGCCTCCTGCCGGGCAGCTTCGCTCTGCAGTTCCTCGGCACGCCGCTGGCCTACGATCCGCCCTCCCCGCAGAAAATGAATCTCATCGCACAGGCGCATGGTCATGCGCAGGTTCTGCTCGACGAGCATGATCGCGAGATTGGTTTCCCGGCGGATCGTCGACAGCCGCTCGAAGACACGCCGGACCAGAAGCGGCGCGAGGCCAAGCGACGGCTCGTCGAGGAGCAGGAGACGAGGACCCGCCATCAGGCTACGGCCGATGGCCAGCATCTGCTGCTCGCCGCCGCTGAGGCGCCATGCAGGGCCGTCCGCCTTGTTGGCGATCTCGGTGAACAGGTCCAGCACCATCTCGATCCGGGCCTGACGGGCGGTCCGCGGGATGTGGTAGCCGCCGAGAACCAGGTTTTCCCTGACCGTCAAATCCCCGACGATCTCCCGCTTCTCGGGCACGTAGACGATTCCGCGCCGCACCCGCTCCCGCGTCGGCAGCTGCTGCATCGGCGAGCCGTCGAAGATCACGTCGCCCCGCGCGGGCACGAGGCCGGCAACCGCCTTCATGATGGAAGTCTTGCCCGCACCGTTCGCACCGAGCAGGGCCGTCACTCCGCCCGTCGCGACGTCGAACGACACACGCTCCACCGCCAGCGCCTCGGCGCCGTAATAGACCGACAGATTTTTCACCGAGAGAAGGCTAGTCATCGTCGCTCCCCAGGTAGATGCGAACGACATCGGGATTCTGCCTGATCTCGTCGGGAGTTCCGCAGGCCACCAGCTCGCCGAAATTGAGAACGTAGATCCGGTTGCAGATCGACATGACGAGATCCATGTCGTGTTCCACGACGACCATCACCAGGTCCGGTGACGCAATGGCGCGAAGCGTACGGGTCAGATCCCGCGTTTCCGCATTGTTGAGGCCCGCGGCGGGCTCGTCCAGCAGCAGCACGGACGGGCGGCCGACGATGGCTCGCGCGATCTCGACGAGCCGCAGCATGCCGGGCGGCAATTGCCCCGGCAGAAGATGGGCGGTGTCGCGCAGCCCCAGCTCGGCAAGTGCGCGCTCCGCGGCGGACTGCATCTCGGCGTATTCCCGATTGCCCCTCGACAGGGGAAGGAAGGCGTTGAGCCATCCCGCGTGGTAGTTCCGCGCGACGCCGACCATCACGTTTTCCAGGACCGTGAGGTCCGGGCACAGGGCAACCGTCTGGAAGCTGCGCAGGATGCCCAGCTTCGCACGGGCGGCAGGCGGCAGGCCGTTGAGCGGATGCCCCGCATAGGTGATCGTTCCGCCCTGGGGGTTGTAGGCTCCGGTCAGGCAGTTGAAGAGGCTCGTCTTGCCCGCTCCGTTGGGCCCGATGAGACCGGTGATCTCGCCGGCCCGGAACTCGACATCCAGGCCCCGGAGGACCTTGATACCTCCGAAGGACAGCGAGATCCCGCGACCCGTCAAGGCTGAGGTTTGAGCATGCATCATAAGCCCTCCGGATGACGGCGCAGCATCGCGGCGATCTTCGGGGCGAAGTGCCCCGCGAGGATCACGATCAGGAGCGCCAGGCCGTAGAGGACCGGAATCCAGGCCCCGGACCCGGACAGGAATTGCGGCACCAGCGTCAGGAAGGCGCCGCCGATGAGCGCCCGCGGCAGGGAGAGGCCATAGAAGCTCACGACCGATCCCACGAGCAGGAAGATGGACGACCAGAGCGTGAAGCCGCTCGGCGACACCGTCGAGCTCGAGAAGCCGAGCGCCACGCCCGAGAGGGCCGCGATGCCGCAGCTGATACCCATCACGCTCACGCGGGCCCACACGCGCCGCGTACCGAACGCATCGGCCGCCGCCGGATGGGACCGCGCGAGCAGCAACGTCAACCCCTGCCGGGAATGGCGCAGGCGATCGAGCCCATATGCCACGACGATGAGCAGGACGAGCGCCACGAAGTAGCGCTGCAACGACATGTCGATTCCAGGGATCACGGGACGAGAGACATAAAGCCCCTGGAAGCCGCCGGTCCACTCGCCCGCATTGTTGATGACCTCAGGCAGCGCCAGCGCCAGCGCCATCGTCGAAACCGCCAGGTAGATTCCGGAAAGGTTGCGGGACGGCCAGGCGAAGCAGATTCCCAGGAGAACTCCCAGGACCAGGGCGACCGGCAGGCTGACGAGGAGCGAAATGCCGAGGCGATGTTCGAGAATGGCGACCGAATAGGCGCCGACCGCCGCGAAGAAACCGTGTCCGATCGACACTTCTCCGCCATAACGCACCAGGACGCTCACGGCGAGAACGCCGATGCTGTTCGCAAAGCAGATGCCGAGCGTATAGAGCCACGACCCCTGGAGCAGGAAGGGCAGGACCAGGAGCCCGATGACCAGAGCATAGGTCGCGGCGCGGCCGGCAGCCACCCTGCTCAAACCTGTCCGGAGGGCGCGCGGCGAGGTCAGGGAGACCGCATTTTCAGACACGCGATCCTCCCACTTTCACGAGCATGCCATTCGGGAAGATGTTGAGCGCCAGGAGAATCACGCCGAGCAGGAACGTGCTGGTGAACTCGGGAGACACGTAGAACGTGAACAGGTTCATGAGGACTCCGATCAGAATGCCCCCGATCAGGCTGCCCGGCAGACTGGAGAAACCTCCCACGACCGCCGCCGCGAAGGCCTGCAGCATGAATGTCACGACGGTGGTCGAGCTCAGGAAGGTGGTGGGAACGATGAGGAGCGCGCCCACGACTCCCAGGATGGCCGCCACGACCCAGGCGAAGATGTGCACCGAGCGCAGGTTCAAGCCGCAGACTTCGGCCGCGAAGGGATTCGACGAGATCGCGCGGAATGCGACGCCGAGCTTGGTGTAGTCGATCACGAAGAAGAGGATGGCGATCGTGACAACGGTGACGGCAAGAACCGTCAGATCGTATCCGGTGATCAGCAGACCGAGAAAGGAGGTGCTGAACCGCGGCACGGGCAGCTCCAGGCTCACGATATCCGCGCCGAAGATCAGGAGCGTCGCTCCCTGTGCGACCAGCCCGAGGCCGAGCGTCGCGATCGTCGCCGTCAGGTCCGACTCGAAGACGATCGGAGCGATGATGGCATAGCTGAGAAACGCGATGGCGATGGCGGCGATGAGGGCCAGCAGCACCGCCGTTCCCCAGGAGAGCTGGAGAAGCGTGCCGCTGGAGAAGCCGAAGATCAGGAACGCGGCGAATCCGGCGACGTTTCCGTGCGAAAAGTTCACGACCCGCGAGCACTTGAAGATCATGACGAGCCCCAACGCGCCGAGAGCGTAGAGGCAGCCCGTGATCATGCCCGACCAGATCAGCGGAAAGAGATCACGGGCGGTGCCGGAGACGACGTCGACGAAGCCTGTCATGTCTCATCCTCGGCCATGGCGCCTTCCTCGACGAGCCGGATGACCCCCGGGAAGTAACGGCCTCCCAGTCCTCGCGCGACGGCCGCCTCGTAATAGCGCCGCACGGTCTCGGCGGCTTTCAGGGGAACGCCGGTCTCCTGCGCGAGCTGAAACACGTAGTCGATGTCCTTCAGGACGTATTCCGGAGGGAAGGAGCGCTCGGGGAAATCGCGGGGCAGCATCGACTTGCGCGCATGGTTGCGCACCACGAAGCTGTCGCCGGAGCCCTTCGAGACCGCGTCGAGCAGGGTCTCCGGCGCGACGCCGGCCTTCTCGCCGAGCACCATCATCTCGGCCACCGTCACGACATTCTCGAACACCAGCATGTTGTTGACGAGCTTCAGCACCTGCCCGCAGCCGACCTCGCCGCCATGGGTGATGTCGGTCGCGATGTAATCGAGCATGGGCCGAATGCGACCGAAGATCTCCTGTGAGGCTCCGACCATGATGCTGAGCTGCCCCTTCTGAGCGGCCTCGCGCGTCCGCGCGACGGGCGCATCCGCGAATGAAAGGCCCTTCTCCGCAAGCCCTGCCGCGACCTGGCGCGCCACGGAAACCGGAGTGGTGGACAGGTCCACGACGATCGTTCCCGGGCGAGCATGCGCGGCGATGTCCCCGCCGCACACCTTCTCGACCTGCGGGCCGCCTGGCAGCGACAGGAAGATCATGTCCGCCTCGGCTGCGAGGCCTGCGATCGAGGCCGCTCGCTCGGCCTTCGTGTCGCTCAAGGCGTCGAGCGCCGAGGCGGACAGGTCGAAGGCGATGACGCGGCCGGGGTGCTTGAGCGCCATGTTCCGGCACATGGGGCCGCCCATGACTCCCAATCCGATGAAACCGATTGTGTCCATGCTGCTCATCGCTCAATCCATCAACATGCCGCCATTGACATCAAGCACCGTACCCGTGATCCAGTTTGACGCCGGAGAGCAGAGGAACAGGATCGCCTGGGCGACATCCTCCGGCTGGCCGAAGCGGCCGAGCGGAACGTTGCCGTTCGCTGAAGGCGCCGCTCGCTGGGTGACGGTTTCCCACATCGGCGTCTCCACTGGCCCCGGCGCCACGATATTGGCATGCACGCCGCGCGACGCGCCTGCCTTGGCGACCCATTTCATGAGGCCGTGCACTGCGGATTTCGCCGACGTATAGGCCGGCCCGGATGCCACGCCGCCGATCTTGGCCGCGATCGAACCCAGAGCCACCATCTTCCCCGAACCCTGCTCCGTCATGATCGGAAAGATTTCCCGCACGGGATTGACCACGCCCATGAGATTCACATTGAGCATCGCATGCCACTCGTCGTCCGTGGAATCCGTCAGCGGCCGATGTGAAATGGTGCCGGCGCACAGGATGAGCACGTCGATGCGGCCGTGCTCCTTCATGATCTCCGACACGATCGTCCTGGTCTCGTCGCGGGAGGTCACGTCGTAGCGGCGATATCTCACGCTCGCAGTCCCAAAATCGGCCCTTTCGGCGATATCGGTTGCGATGACCAAGGCTCCCGCCTCCGCGAGTGCGAGCGATGTGGCTTTCCCGATGCCGCCTGCGGCGCCAGTCACCAGCGCGATGCGGCCGTCAAGTCGCGCCGGAGCGCTGACCGGAACATTGGTCATTCTCGTTTCCTCTCGTATAGGTTTCTTTTATCTATCCCCGGCCCAGTCGGCCGGGGACCGTTGCCAGGTCGTGCTCAGTTGGCAGGCGCGTCGAATACGACGGAAGGATAGGGACGGAATTCTCGCACCAGCACGAATTGCCCGTTCTGCGCCTGGATGATGCCCTCCTTCCGCGTGCCGCGATGATCTCCCGAGCGGAAGGACACTCCCTGCGCACCGCCGACGGACGCATTGTTGAGCGCTTCGAGCGCCGACACAAGATTTTCGCGCGTCAGCGGCTTGCCGCTGTCGAGCAGCGCTTCGAAGCCCTTCGCGAACAGCGCCGCATTGCTCCAGCCGTTGAGGCCGAACACGCCGACCGGATCGTTCGGGTAGTACTTGGCCGCCGCCTCGCGATAAGCGGCCACCTGCGGGTCATCGCTGGTGACGGGCAGCAGCCACGACGAGAAGTACGTTCCGTTCAGCAGGTCTCCGGCCAGCTTGAACGTCGACGGATCCGCCGTGAAGAAGGGCGCGAACCATTTCACCTTCAGGCCCTGGAGATCCGCGGCCTTCAGGGCGGCCGCGAGGTTGGCGTTCGATCCGAACAGGATCACCGCTTCCGCGCCCGAATTCGCTACGCGCCGGATATGCGGGCTGAAGCTCGTCGTCTTGACGTCGAAGGAAACAGATTCGACCGGCTTCAGCTTGAGCTGCTCCATGTACATGTCGAAGCCGCGCTTGGCCGACTGGCCGAGCTCGTCGTTCTCCCACAGCAGGGCGATCTTCTTGAGGCCGAGCTCGTTGATGGCATAGTCCGCGTTCGCGGCCGCCGACCAGCCGTAATCCGGCAGAAGCGGGAAGACGTTGCGTTCGACGAAGAAGGCGCTCGCGCCGCCGATCGGGCCGATCATCGGCAGACCGACTTCCTTCGCATATGGAATCACCGCGACGTTCGTGGCCGTCCCGACAGGCGCCGCAAGAGCGAAGATGCCCTTGTCCTCGACCAGCTGGCGGGTGACGGCGACGCTGCGCGCCGGGTCATAGCCGTCGTCGTTGGTAACGTAGTTGATCTTCCAGCCCTTGATGCCGCCGTTCTCGTTGAGATGCTTGAAATGGGCCTCGGCCGCATGGGTCAGGATGGAATAGAAAGGAACCGGCCCGGTCACGGGCGTGAAGGCCCCGACCGTAACGACCTTGTTCTTTTCGTCGATCCCGGCCTGCTGCGCCTTCACGGGGGCAGTTATCCCGAGCGTAAGCGCCAGTGTGGCGGCGACCGCAAAACCTCTGCTTAGACTTGGCATCATTGTTGATCCTCCCTGGGGCTTAATGCGAGGGCCCGTCGTGCGCTTGCCGCTTCTTATTTGAGCCGTCCGGGTCCCGACCGCCGCAAGATTATTGAGGCCTGATGGAACCGTCAACCGAAAATGCATTATACATCGTGATTAGCTGGACGTCTTGAGAGAAGCAATTCCACCGGATGCCACCTGCGCCGTGACGCCATTCTCCCGACTGCCACCGGCCTGACTTCCGCTCCTAAAATATTTTTCATTTCATTGGCATAACCGCTTCTTCACGCGGCAGAGATTCCGTTAACGCATAGCGGCATCGTCACAATGCAGGCCTCGCAATCAAGACAGGATTGCTCCTCCTTGCCAAAATAATATATTTTGTATTATGCATTATAAGACGCTTTTAGGGCCATTTCTTCATAGGCCTCTAGGGGCCGGGCAGATAAGCGACACCTGAGAGGACAGATGAACGCCGGGATACTTTCCAATCGGACCGTCCTGGAACTGGGCAGCATGATCGCGGCACCGTTCGCGACACACATCCTGAGCCAGCTCGGAGCGAACGTGATCAAGATCGAGCCGCCCTCCGGCGAGACGACGCGCAAGCTCGTTCGCGGCGGCCCCAGCGGAACGTACATCGCCTATAACAGGGGCAAGAAGAGCATCTGCCTGGACCTTCGGGCCGACGGCGGCCAGGAAATCCTCCGCAGACTGATCGGGCATTCGGACATCGTCGTCCACAATCTCTCTCCCGGAGCGGCAAGGCGCCTCAACATCAGCTATGATGAATGCGCGACCGTCAATCCCGAGATCGTCTATTGCCATATCAAAGGATACGGACCCGGGCCGCTGGAGGAGGAAATCGCCTCGAACCCGATCGCCGAGGCGGCCACCGGCGTGATGTATTCCAACCGCATCAACGGCAAGCCCGCGCGGCTCGGCCCATCCTATCACGACCAGTTCGCCGGCTGCTACGCCGTGATGGGGGTGCTGTCGGCCCTGCTCGGTCCGGCGGGCAAGAGCACCCGCAACATCGAGTTCGGCCTCTACGAGACCGGCCTGCACATCGCGGCCCGGGACCTCGTCGGAGTGCAGCTGAAATCCCAGCTCCTGGGAAGACCCGAACAGGAGCCCTCGCCGGAATTCAGCATCCCGGGATACGGGGCCTACGAGACCCAGGACAATCGATGGGTTTATCTCGTCATGCTCACCGACGAGCACTGGCGCAAGTTCTGCAGCGCGGTCTCCATGGCGACGGACCCCGAACTCGCAACCCTGCGCCAGCGCAGGAAGCATCGCCCGCTCGTCGAGGAACTCGTGACGGCGGCGGTCCGGTCATTCACCTATGAGCAGATCGCCGCGAGGCTGTCCGCCCAGGGTGTGGGATTCACGGAGGTTCTCTCGTCCGACAGGGTTCTCTCGGCGCCGCAGGCGCGGGAGCCCAGGAAGTTCTCCGACATCTCCTTCGCGAACTACAATTTCGAGGCGCCGGACTTTCCCCTCCCCTCCTGCACGGGCGAGGCCGAACCGAACCTGCCCCCGCCGCTTCTCGGCGAGCATACGCGGGAGCTGCTGAACCGGATCGGCTATGCGGAAGAAAGCATCGAGGCGCTCATCCAGAACGGCGTCGCCCTCGAGGCTGATCCGGATGCGGCGTTGTGGGCCCCGGCTCGCCAGCCTGCCAAGGCGACAGGATAGGCTTTTCGATTGCGCGCCGCTCTCGACATCGGGATGCCTGTCGCGTCCGCCGGCAGGTGTCGAAAAACAGCGCGTGAATGCCAAAATCGGATCCTGACGACAGCCGGACGGCGCAATCCCTGAAGGGGCCGCGTCCCGTCCGGCCGATCATCGGGTCGCTCAGTCGCCGGCTGTTGGCGACTTCCTCCGCGAGGAGGAGGGCTTTCCGCTCTTCCGGCCTTCGCTGGTGCTGCGGCCCCTCCCCGGCGAACCGGTGAGCGCATTCGTGACGACATCGCCTGCGGCTCCGATAGCGGCCGCCGCGACCTCCAGCGGAGCGGCGACGATCTCGGCGCCGAGACTTCCTGCGGCCGACACGGCGTCCCTGCCGCCCTGCGACCCGCTGCCCTGCCCCTGCTCGCCGCCATGCGGCCTCTCGAGCACATTCGCGACCGCCCTGAGGGCCTCGGCCATCACGGCGCGTCCCTGCGGAGAGGTGATGGTCGACTCCAGGGACGAGAGCCATGACATCGGGTTCATCATGCTGCCCTGGGAGCGCGAGCGGGTCTGCGTCGTGGAACGCGACCGCGACGCGCCGGCAGTCGAACGTGCCGCCGTGCGCGATCCCGCGGACGAGCGGGACTTCGCGGGAACAGCCTGGGATTTCGTCGCGGAGCGGGAGGCGGCGAGCGCCTTGGGCTGCGCGCGTTTGGACGCGGCATTCCCTCTCTTGGCGGCCGATGCCGATTTCGATCCCGCCTTCGCCGGCGCCTTCCGGCTCCTGGCGGGTTGCGACGAAGCGTCCTTCTTTCTCGTAGCCATTGTCGTTCCTTTTTCTGCTGGGGCCGCAAACGGGCCTGGCCGAGGAGCAATGGTCCTCGAAGATGACAATGACGGTGCCGGCATTCGGTTCGCGCCCGCACGGCGTCAAACACGAGGGTCCCGTGCTGATCCTTTCGGGTAGGATCCGCGCCCTCGACGGAAGACACGCATTGTCCTGCGCGGAAGCGGACGAGATCGCGCCTTGTCAAATGCCGGTCATGGGATTAAATCGTTCGCATCTCCTTGGGGTGCCCGTCCGGGCTGAGAGATCTCGCCGAGATCAACCCATCGAACCTGATCCGGGTCATGCCGGCGGAGGGATTGCGAGATGCCAAGTGCGTCAACGTCCGTTTGGGACGCTTCTGAACTTCCAGCCCTGGCTGGCTTCCTGCTCGAGCGCCTTCGCGCCGAACGCATCCGCGTACATGCGATCACGAATGCAGCGGCCCAAACACTCACGGCCAATCTTCTGCTCGCTGCGGGAGGCATTCCCTCGCTCACCGTTGCGCCGGAGGAAGTTTCATCCTTCACGAGCCGCGCGGATGCATTGCTCGTCAATCTCGGCACCCTCGACGGGGACCGGCGCGCTGCGATTCCCCGCGCCATAGCAACCGCAGGCGCACGCGCAAAGCCCTGGGTGCTCGATCCCGTCTTCGTGGAAGCCTCGCCGAGCCGTCTGGAATTCGCCCGTTCCTGCCTTGCAGACCGGCCCCATGTCCTGCGCTGCAACGCCGGCGAGTTCGCGGCTCTCTCCGGCGAGGATGCGACCCCTGCCTCCGTCCAGGCCTTCGCCCAACGACAGCGAACGATCGTTGCTCTCACCGGAGCGGTCGACCTGGTCGCCGATGGCGCGAGCATGCTTCGCATCGAGAACGGGCATCCGCTGATGGACCGAGTCACCGCCATGGGATGCGCCGCAACGGCCATGGTGGCGGCCTTTACGGCTCTGCACGACAGCGCGCTCGAAGCCGCCGCCGCGGCTCTTCTCGTCGTCGGGGTAGCGGGTGAAATCGCCGCGCGTGACGCGAAGGGGCCAGGCACGTTCCAGCCCATCCTCCTCGATACCCTTCACAATCTCGAACCGACGATCCTCGTCAGACACGGCAGGTGCTCATGAACCCGGTCGATCTCAGGCTCTATGGCATTCTCGATCCGGAGCGGGCCGGCGGTCGCGACCCCGTCGACCTGGTTCGGAAGGCCGTTGCCGGTGGTGCGACGCTCATCCAGTACCGCGACAAGCATGGCGAGGGCCGTCGCCTTGTAGACCTCGCACGAGCCCTCAAGGCAGCGCTCGACGGAACGGGCGTTCCGCTGCTGATCAACGACCGCGTCGACGTGGCGCTGGCTGCGGGCGCCGACGGTGTTCACCTGGGCCAGGACGACATGCATCCCGGCGATGCCCGAGTTCTGCTTGGCCCGGGCGCGATCATCGGCCTGACGCTCAAGACGGCCGAGCAGGCCGACGAGATGGCAGGCATGCCGGTCGATTACGGCTGCATCGGCGGCGTCTTCGCAACTGCGAGCAAGAACAATCCCGCTCTGCCCATTGGCCTCGATGGGCTTCGCCGGATCCTGCCCCATGCGAGGCGCGCGGCCCGAGGACCTGTCGGTGCCATCGCGGGCATCGACGCATCGAACGCGCGAGCCGTCATGGAGACAGGCGTCGACGGGATCGCCGTCATCTCGGCCCTGTTCATGGCGGACGATCCGCAGACCGAGGCCCTGCGGTTGCGAGGCATCGTCGATCGGTCTCTCGCATCAAGGGGAGGTCCCGCATGACCGCCATCGCCGTCACCATCGCGGGTTCCGATTCCGGCGGCGGGGCCGGGATCCAGGCGGACATCAAGACCTTCTCGGCTCTTCGCGTGTATGGCGCCAGCGTCATCACGGCACTCACGGCCCAAAACACCATGGGGGTTCAGGGTATTCACGACGTGCCGCCAGACTTCGTGGCGCAGCAGATCGACAGCGTCTTCTCCGATCTCGACGTCAGGGCGGTGAAAATCGGCATGCTCTCGCAATCCGCCGTCATCGAGGCCGTGGCCGCGGGACTCGAGCGCTACGACCAGACGCAAGTCGTGCTCGATCCCGTGATGGTGGCAGCCAGCGGCGACCGGCTCCTCGCACCCGAAGCGGTCGATGCGCTGCGCAGGGCTCTGTTTCCCAGGGCATTGCTCGTGACCCCCAATCTGATGGAAGCCGCCGCTCTTCTCGACGAGTCTCCGGCCGAGGACGAGCGGACGATGTGCCGACAGGCCGAGCGGATTCTCGCGTTCGGCCCGAAAGCCGTCCTGGTGAAGGGTGGTCACGGCAGCGGCCGTGAGAGCACGGACATTCTCATGGATGCGCAGGGCATGCGGCGTTTCTCGGCGCCACGCATCGAGACGCGCAACACGCATGGCACCGGCTGCACTCTGTCCGCCGCCATCGCGGCAGGCCTTGCCAAGAGCTTCCCGCTGGCGGACGCAGTCGCGGCGGGCAAGGACTTCATCAGCGCCGCGATCGGCGCCTCCCCTCACCTTCACGTGGGACGCGGGCATGGGCCCGTGCATCATTTCCATGCCTTGTGGTCCTAGACTTTCCCGCCGTGCCGCTCTCGCAATCGGGACCACGGCTCTTGCCGCTCCGAGTGTCGCCCGGGCCCAGACAATGCGCTGGCGCATGGTCACGTCCTGGCCGAAGAACCGCACCGGCCCCGGCATCTCCGCCCAGCGGATCGTCGAACGCATCGGCGCGATGAGCGGCGGACGGCTCCAGATCGATCTCTTCGCGGCAGGCGAGATCGTGCCGCCCTTCGCAGTGCTCGACGCCGTCTCGAGCGGCACGGTCGAAATGGGTCACACGGCATCGCTCTACTGGCAGGGTCGAATGCCCGCGGCGGGCTTCTTCACCAGCGTTCCCTTCGGCCTCGGTCCGATCGAACATCAGGCCTGGATCGAGCTGCGTGGCGGGCAGGCGCTCTGGGACGAGCTTTACGAGCCTCATGGTGTCCGCCCATGGCTCGCGGGCAACACGGGCCCATCCATGGGCGGATGGTTCCGGCGCAAGCTCGAAGACGTCGAAGACCTGCGGGGCATGCGCCTGCGCGTCCAGGGACTGGGTGCCGAGCTCTATGCGAAGCTCGGGGCGGTGCCGATGGCGGTGTCCGCCGGAGACCTCCTCCCGGCGCTCGAAAGAGGCTCCATCGACGCGGCGGAGTTTCTGGCGCCGGCAACCGATCTGGAGACGGGCCTGCCCCAATACGCGCCCTTCTACTACGCTCCCGGCTTCAACAAGCCGAACGGCGCCAGCGAGCTCCTGATTTCGATCAGGGCCTGGGAGCAGCTCGACCCGGACCTGCGCAGCGTGGTCACGGAGGCCTGCCGGGCCGAGCACGCGCTTGGCCTGGCGGACGCGTTTCAGACCAATGCGGCAGCCTTGACCGAGATTCTCGGCCGGTATCCGGTGAGCCTGGAGGCCTTTCCCCGGTCCATCATGGAGGCGGCCCAGAAGGCTTCGGCGGAGCTCCTCACTGAAATCGCATCGTCCTCGCCTCTCGCGGGCCGCATCGTCGAGAGCTACAGGAGCGCCCTGCAGGACCTGCGCGGATGGTCGTCTCTCGCGGCCGACATGGCGCGCGCCAACACGCGCCTGTTTTCTCCCGAACGGTGACGAGGAATCACGACGGGGAGCGGGTCAGGGATCCTCGTCGGCAGCCTCTCCGACGGTACTGTGAAGGCGCATCGGATGCTGCCGCAATCGTTTCATATTTCGTTCATCATGATCCGAACGCGAGCGGTCCCGCGCGGAGCCCGGAGCAGCCGGAATGGTTCTCTGATTGATCGACCTGCTATGAGGAGATGCCGATGACCAGGACCATTCTGTCCCTTGCCGCCCTGTCGACCCTCGCCCTCGCGGCATCGGGGCAGCCGGGGCGGGCTGCGAGCTTCGACTGCGCCAAGGCCGCGACCGCCGACGAGACCGCCATCTGTGCGGATCGTCAGTTGAATGACGACGATGTCGAGATGTCCGTTCTCTACACCCAGCTCAAGCCGCTCCTCGGCATGGGCGCCCGCGGAGACATGGAAGACGAACAGGCCGCCTGGCTCAAGCGCCGCGCGGCCTGCGGGGATGACCGCGCCTGCCTGAAGGAGGCCTACAGGGATCGGATCCGCCAGCTGAGAAGCGGCTTCGAGGCTCTCGCCAAGCGAGGCCCTTTCTGAACCGGAAGCCGCTCGCGGACGGGACGCCGCGACCACGTGTGTCGTGGCGCACGGTTCGGGAGCCGCGAAAATGCCACGGTGCTGTTTCCTACTCCCCGGCCCGATGGAGGAAACATGCGCACCGTCCTCGCACTCCTTTGTCTTTTCTGCGGTTCGCCGGACGATCTGACGGCGGAAAGCCTCGATGTTGGCCAGGAGCCGAAGGTCGAGAAGTATCGGTCTCTCCTCTCGGAACTCGCATCGACCAGCAAGGTCCCGATGAGCGCGGCACCAATCGACCTGCCCGAAGGGCTGAAGGAAGCGATCGAGACCTGGACGGGGGATCGGAGCTGAGCCTCCAGCCGCGTTCCTTGCTGGCTCGGTCCGCGCATTCCCTCATGGCCGGACCGTCAGCGTTTGGTCATGAGGGAATGACAACCATCAAGATTGGTTCAATTGCCGCTTCCGCCATTGCCTCCGCCGGCTCCGCTGCCTGAATTGCCGCCGGCATCGCCATTCGAGCTGCCTCCGTTGCCGCTGCCGGAGTTGTTATTTCCAGTGCTGCCAGTCGTCCCGGGGCCGGAATTGCCGCTCCCGCCCGACTGGTCCGTACGGTCATCGCTCTGATTGCTGGGCGCCCTGGTCAGAGGCTGGCAGGCGCCGCCGACCGACTGCTCGCCCTGCATGCACGGCCTCGTTGCGGGAGTCGCTTGCGCAAAGGCCATTCCATTGAGGGCAACGAGAAGAATTCCCGAGATAGTCGCCTGTCTTATCATCGTCGTCTCCTTTGAGCGATTGTCTGACAATGAGGGAAACATCGCCGTGCATGCAGGGATGTTGCTCGGACGATGCGGAATCATCAGCTCCGAATGGCCGGAGCATCGAGAAGCTTTTCGATCCTGATCGGCAGCTCGCGAATACGCACTCCGGTCGCGTGGAAGACCGCATTGGCCACGGCAGCGTTCAGGCCCACATTCCCGAGCTCGCCGAGCCCCTTGATCCCGAGATCGTTCACCAGCCTGTCCTCCTCCGCCACGAAGATCGTCTGGACCTCTTCGATGTCGGCGTTGACGGGAATAAGGTATTCCGCGAGATCGTCGTTGTAGTAGCGGGCGGCGCGGCGGTCGATCTCGGTGGCTTCGTGAAGAGCGGCGCTGATGCCCCAGATCTGGCCGCCCATGAGCTGGCTTTTCGCCGCTTTGGGATTGACGATCCGGCCCGACGCATAGGCTCCCACGATTCGTGGAGCGCGGATCTCCCTGGTGCGGGCATTCACGCGCACCTCGACGAACTGCGCCCCGAAGGCGAACTGAATCCGGTCCTCGAGATCTGCTCCGCCGGCCAGCGCGCTCTTGCCGCGGTAGAGCATCTTCATTCCCTCCGGCGGCGAGCCATGGGGGATGTTCTCGGCATAGATTTCCAGAGCACCACTGGCGGCGCGGCCCAATGCCTTGTCCAGCGGCTCCGATGGTCCATCCGGCCTTCGCAGCGCTTGCTCGGCAAGGATCAATTCGGCGGGATCGACGCCGAAGAACGGGCTGTCCTGCGCGGACACGGCGGCTTGGGCGATTCGGGAGCGGATCTCCTCGCACGCCTTGGCGACCACGTTGCACACGCTGGCGGTCGTGTTCGACCCGCCCGCGACGGGAGCCGGCGGAAGTCTGGTGTCGCCGAGTTCCACCGTGATCCTGTCCAGCGGAAGCCCCAGGCGATCGGCCGCGGTCAGCGCCACGGCGGTATGGATGCCGGTGCCGATCTCGTGCGATGCGGTCTGAACGCGGACTGCGCCCTGCGGCGAGAGCGTGACGCGCACAGCCGCGGGCCCGACCTGTGTGGGGTACATCGTGGTCGCGCAGCCCCAGCCGATCAGCCAGTCGCCATCGCGCATGGAGCCGGGCTCCGGCTGGCGGCGGGACCATCCGAAGGCCTGCGCGGCGGCGTCGAAGCACTGCATGAGAGAACGGGACGTATAGGGCAGCCCCTTGATCGGCTCCGTCCGCGTGTCGTTGACTCGGCGCAGTTCCACGGGATCCATCTTGAGCGCCACGGCAAGTTCGTCCATCGCCGATTCCAGAGCGAAAAGATAAGGAATCTCCGGGGGCGAGCGCATGAAGCCCGGCGTGTTGCGGTCCGCATGGACGATGAAGACTTCCGAATCGACATTGGGGCAGGCGTAAAGGCGCGTCGAGGCATCGGTCCCGGCGACCTTGTAGTCGTCGGGCCGCGACGTCACCTCCCATCCCTCGTGGAACAAGGCTTGCAAGCGTCCATCGGGCGTCGCGCCGAGACGGATGCGGTGGCGTGTCTCCGCCCGATAGGTGGCGATCGTGAATCCCTGCTGCCGGGTCGCCTCGAGTTTAACCGGACGGTTCAGCCTGCGCGACGCGAACGCAATCAGCGCCGTCCGCTGCGTCAGCGAGCCCCGCGACCCGAAGGCGCCACCGATATAGGGCGAGATCACGCGGATGTCGGCGGGATCCACGCCGAGCTGCTCGGCGAGCCCGTTCTGGAAGCCATAGACGTTCTGGCTCGATTCCCAGACCGTGAGCTTGCCCTCCGACCATGCGCAGGTCGTGGTGAAGAGTTCGATCGGGTTGTGGTGCTGGGTGGGTGTCTCGTAGAACGCATCGACTTGAACGGGCGCCGCCGCGAAGGCCTCGGTGGCGTTTCCCACCCGGGGTTTCTCATCCCCGGGCTCTTCGCCTTCACGCGAGGCGGAATCGGCTGAAACGACCTCGATGCCGGGACTATCGAAGGTGGCGGATGGGGCCTCCTCGGCATATTCGACGACAAGGCGATGCGCGCCTTCCCGCGCGGCCTCGAACGTATCCGCGAGCACGACCCCGACGATCTGCCCGTCATGCCAGATCCGATCCGACGCCAGCGGCGCGATGGTCGTGCCCATGTAACCCTTGTCGTTGAAAGTCTTCCCGGGCTTGATCCGCTCTCCCACGTTCCTGAAGGTGAGAACGTCGAGCACGCCCGGCACCGACCGCGTCTCGCTTTCGTCGAGCCTGGTGATCCGGCCGCGCGCGATGGCGCTGGTGACCAGGACAGCATAGGCTGGGTTCGGGCCGCCATTGAAGTCGGAGCCGTAGCGCGCTTCGCCGGTCACCTTCGCCCGCCCGTCCGTTCTGGAGGTCGAAGCGCCGATGCCGGGACGTGGATCGTCGGCCGGAGCGCCCTGCGGCATGACATGGATCCCAGGGGAGTTGACCATGCTCATCCCTCCATCTTCGCGGCCTGCAGGAGCGCTCGCACCAGGGTGCGGCGGCCGAGATCGATCTTGTACGCGTTGCCGCCGTGGGTGCGGGCGCCCGCGAAGGCGGCCCGCGCGGCCGCATCGGCGAGATCCTCGTCGAAAGGCTTGCCGCGAAGGACATCTTCCGCCTCATGGGAGCGCCAGGGCCTGTAGGCCACGCCGCCGAGCCCGATGCGGGCTTCCCCGACCACTCCGTCGCGCATGTCGAGGGCGACCGCGGCCGTCGCCAGGCCGAAGGCATAGGATTGCCGGTCGCGGACCTTGAGATAGACCGAACGGCGCGTCCAGGGCCCGGCGGGCACGGTGAATCCCGTGATGAGTTCTCCCGGCATGAGAACCGTCTCCACGTTGGGCATTTCGGAGTCGGTGTGCAACTGCTCGAAGGGAATCGAACGCGTGCCGCGCGGCCCCGCCGTTTCGACGATTGCGCCGAGCGCAGCCAGGGTCGGGCCGAAATCGCCAGGGTATTCGGCGATGCATCGCTCGCTGACCCCCAAAACCGCATGTTTGCGGTTGACGCCCTCGAGCGCGGAGCATCCCGTTCCGGGTGCCCGCTTGTTGCAGGAAGGCCAGCTCGGGTCCCTGAAATATTGGCATCGCGTGCGCTGGAGAACGTTTCCGCCGAGGCTCGCCATGTTGCGGAGCTGAGCGCTTGCCGCCTGCTGGAGCGACTGCGCGACCGCCGGATAATCGCGCAGGATATCGGGATGCTCGGCGGCCTGGCTCATCCGCACGAGCGCGCCGAGGCGCAGGCCCTGCGGTGTCGACTCGATGCGTCCGTGGGTTCGCTCGAGCGCGTTGATGTCGACGAGCATCTGCGGCCGCATGGTGTCGAGCTTCATCAGATCGAGCAGCAAGGTTCCGCCCGCGATGAACTGAGCCGCCGCTTCGGTGGGCGGAACGGAAGCCTGTCCGTCCGGGGCTGCGGCACGCAGCGCGCTCTGCACGTCGTCGGCGCGCTCATACAGAAAAGGGCGCATGGCCTTAAGCTCTCATCTGGGTTTTGGCCTGCTTGATGGCCTCGACGATATGCGGATAGGCGGCGCAGCGGCAGAGATTGCCGCTCATGTATTCGCGGATCTGATCATCCGTTTCCGCATGGCCTTCGGTGACGCAGGCGACCGCCGAAAGGATCTGCCCCGGGGTGCAATAGCCGCATTGGAACGCGTCCTGATCGATGAAGGCCTGCTGCATGGGATGCAGCGTGCCGTCGGTTCCGGCCAGCCCCTCGATCGTGGTGACCGGCTCGCGCACCATCACGGCGAGGGTAAGGCACGACAGGGTTCGCCTGCCGCCGACCAGCACGGTGCAGGCGCCGCACTGGCCGTGGTCGCAGCCCTTCTTGGATCCTGTCATTCCCATATGCCCGCGCAACGCATCGAGCAGGGTCGTGCGGCTGTCGAGCATCAGCCGATGGTCCTGATCGTTCACTTTGAGATGGACAGGAACGGGCTGGCGCGGATCGGGATGCGATGATGCCTGCGCGTGAGCTGTTTCGGACGCCAGCGTCGCGGCCACAAGGGGCGTGGCCGCCGCCGATGCGCCTGCGGCAAGGAATTGACGCCGGTTGGCGCCTGGCGTCTCGTCCATCGGTTGTTTCGGCATCGGCAGCTCCCGCAGAGCGCAAGGTGGACGGGAATGGCTCGGGAACCACGAAGGCACGTCACACCGACGCGACCATGCTCGCCGGTGCAGCTCCATGTGTTCCGTGGTGCTCGGTGTTTCAGCGTTCGGGGTCTAACGTCAGTTGAATGGATTGGTTCGCGTCCGCCCTGTCGGAAAGCCGCATCATTCCAGGATTGGTCCCGCTGATGACGCGCTGCCCTTCCGCCATGCACCACCAGGTGGGAACGCAACTGGCCGCTCGTGTCTTTTGCAACAGACCCGAGACGTCATGGAGGCACGATGTCGAATTCGCCACGACCCGAGGATGAAACGGATCCGCCCGACATCCCGGGACCGCTCCCCGAACTGCCCTCGCTGGAGCCGCCGGGCGTGCCGGAGGACGATGATCCTGCCGGCAGGCCGCCGATCACCGAGGACATGCCGCTCATTCAGCCCGGCACGCAATGAGGGATCTGAGGAGACGCTCGCCGGGCGTCTCCTCAGATCACACGCCGATCGCCGCCTTGACCTTCTCGGCCCGGAACGGGATGTCGTAGAGGCGCTTGCCCGTCGCGTTCCGGATGGCATTGCCGATCGCGGCCGGCGTGGGGCCCTGCGCGGCCTCTCCCGTGCCGAGGAAAGGCTCGCCCGGCCGGTCGATGATGCGCACGTTCACGCGCTCCGGCACCGCGCCGAAGCGCAGGATGGGATAGCTCGACCAGTCGAGACTGGTGATGCCCTTCTGGTCGAAGGTGACGGACTCGTAGAGGGTCCAGCTCGTCGCCTGCAGGATCCCGCCTTCCGTCTGGTTGCGGATCCCATCCGGGTTGACGATCTCGCCGCTGTCGATGGCGGCCGAGACGCGAACGACGCGCACGCGCCCGCTCTCCCGCTCCACCTCCACCTCGAGCGCCATGGCCAGATAGGCCGCATGGTTCTTGTATCGCGCGAAGGCGAAGCCGCGCCCCCTTCCCTCGGGCAGCGGATCGCTCGACCAGTTGAAATCCTCCGCGGCAGCCTCGATCACGGCCCGGCCGCGAGGGTCCTCCATGTGCCGCAGGCGGAATTCCACCGGATCGGCCTTCGCCATGAGCGCGAGCTCGTCCATGGTGCTTTCGATGGAGAACACGTTCGCATAGGCGCCGAGCGCGCGCAGCGCCGACACTCTGAGCGGCATCTCCGGCAGGAAATGCCAGATCACGCGCATGTTGGGGATGGCATAGAGCGGCACCGCGTTGCGGTCGCCGTTGCCGGACGGGGTGATGCTGAGTTTGGCCGGAGGAAGGCGGAACGGGGTCGGCAGGGATTGCGCCGCGATGAGGGATCCGGCCGGGCCCGGCCGCGTCGTGTGGGTGTTGCTCCACAGGTCGTAGTTCCATTCGACGATCCGGCCCGATGGGTCGAGGGATGCTCGCACCTCCGTCAGCATGGCGGGGCCGTAGGGCTCCCAGGCATGTTCCTGCTCGCGCATCCACTGGAGGCGCACCGGCCGCCCGGGAACGGCCTGGGCGATGAGAGCCGCGTCCGCGGCCGCGTCATCGGCGCCGTTATGGCCATAGCAGCCGGAGCCTTCGACATGGATGACGCGCACCTGCTCCGCCGGCACGCCGAGCATCTCCGAGATCGCGTCCCGGTCCGGATAGACGCCCTGGGTATGGCTCCAGACGGTGGTGGTGCCGTTCTCGAGGACCGCCACCGCGCATGAGGGCCCGATGGAGCCGTGGATCTGGTAGGGCCGCGTGAAGGTGGCCTGGAAAGTCTGTGCGGACGATGCCCCGCCCTGTCCCTGTTCTGCCACCACGCCTTCCTGCGAAGGGAGGTTTTTGAGCGACCGGATGAAATCGGCCGGATCCGGCAGGGTCGTGCCCCCTGACCATCGCGCCGTCGCCTCCAGGGCGCGCATCGCCTGGACGGCCTGGAACTCACGCTCCGCCACCACGGCCAGGAAGGAGCCGTTGCGAACCACCGAGACCACGCCCGGCATCCCCTCCACCACGGATGTGTCCAGCTCCGCGAGGGTCGCGCCGGGGCGCGGCGGACGCACGACCCTGGCATGGACCATGTTCGGCAGGCGCAGATCGTGCACATAGATCGGCGTGCCGGTTACCTTGGCCGGAATATCGACCCGCCGCATCGGCTGGCCCATGACACGGAACGTGCCGGGCTGCTTGAGCTTCGATTGCGGGGCAGCCTCCACGTGGAGAATCTGGTCGGAGACGAGCGCGCCGTAATCGAGCGCCTGCCCATCCTGGCGGATCACCCGGCCGTTCTCGGCGCGCAGCTCTTCGGCCGGCACCTGCCAGCGCGCCGCCGCCTGCCCGATGAGGATCTCGCGCACCTGCGCCGCCGCGTGACGGATCGCCGTGCCGCTGTTCTGCATCGACTGGCTTCCGGCCGTGTAGCCCTCGTTCGGCGTCTGGCCGGTGTCGGCCGTGATCAGGCGGATCCCGGCCGGATCGACCTCGAGCTCCTCCGCGGCGATCTGGAGAAGGGCGGTCTTGACGCCCTGACCGAGCTCCGCCTTGCCGGTGAAGACGGAGATCTCGCCCTTCGCGTCGATGCGGATCCAGGCATCCAGGAGGGGATCGCCCGAGAGGCTTCCGGGCAGCTCCGGCTTCGGCTGCGCGGGTGGTTCCGTCATCTGCACCTCGCCTTCCTGAGCGAAGGCGCGGGACAGGAGGGAGAAGCTGACGAGCAGCGAGCCGCCTCCGGCGAGCACGCCGCGGCGCGTCGGGTTCCTCACGTCGAAATCGGTCATCAGGTGGCACCTCCGCCCTGGGAGTTCTGGCGCATCAGCTCGCCGGCGCGCAGCACGGCCTTGACGATGCGCATATGCGTTCCGCACCGGCACAGATTCGGCTCGAGATGAGCCCGGATGGCGGCTTCGCTGGCGCCGGGGTCGGCCTGCAGCAGGGCCTGCGCCCGCATCATCATGCCGGGGATGCAGTAACCGCACTGGGCCGCCTGCTCCTCGATGAAGGCCTGCTGCATGGGGCCGGGCTTGTCCAGGGTTCCCAGCCCTTCCACCGTCGTCACCTGCCGGCCCTCCAGCAGCAGAAGCGGCGTCACGCAGGACATAACCGCCGTCCCGTCGACCATGACGGTACATGCGCCGCACTGGCCGATCCCGCAGCCGTATTTGGCTCCGTTGAGCTCCAGGTGGTCACGGAGCACGTAGAGCAAGGGTGTCTCGGGATCGGCGTCGACCTGTCGGGCCTTGCCATTGACGGTGAGGGTCACGGCCATGGTGTCGTCCTCATGCTGGTTTCCGGCGGAGCCTGGGTGGCTCCGTCCATCCTGTAGATCGGCACTTCGCGCGTCCCGCTCATGGTCGCGGCGACGCGTTCGCGCGTATCGGTCCATGCGGGCTTGTCGCTGAAGCGCTCGCGCATGTAGTCGAGCAGGGCCACGAGCTGGTCTTCCTTCAGCACGCCGTGATAGGCCGGCATGATCGCGCTCGGCTCGCCCTTGGCCGCGGGCAGGCCGAAGAGCACGACATTGATGATGTTCTGCGCATTCGGCGCGTTGACGGCGGAGCTGAGGTGAAGATTGAGGCCTCCGAAGGGCACCGGACGCCGGCCGTCGTGACATCCCTGACAGGCGCTGAGAAAGATGGCCTCGCCCATGCCGCCGCTGCCGGCATTGGCGCGGATCGCGAGCGGCGCCTCGCTCTCCTTGCGGGCCGCCGCCAGGGCCGCCTCGCCCCGCGCGACCCGCTCCTGGCTCGGGCGCCCCATGACATCGGCCACATAGGTCGCGATGGCCCTCGCGTCCGCCTCGGGAACGGAGCCGAGATTGGCGGTCACCGGCGACATGGAGCCCCGGGACGCGCCGTGGAGTTCATGCCAGCCGTGGCGCAGATAGAAGGTCAGGCTCTCGACGTCCCACGGCACCGGAGCCGGCGAGTTCCCGTTGATCGGATAGACGGTCCAGTTCTCGACCTCTGCGCCGGCGAAAAGCTCGTCCTTCTTTTCCGCTCCCAGCCGATTGCGAGGGGTGTGGCAGGCTCCGCAATGGCTCAGGCCCTCCACCAGATAGCGCCCGCGGTTCCACTCCTCAGGCCTGCCCGGATCGGGCTGCAGGGGCCCCTCGCGGAAATAGAGCGCCTTCCAGCCGGCCAGAAGCACGCGCCAGTTGAAGGGAAAGTCCAGTTCGTTCGGCGGAGGCGAAGCCGCGACGGCTTTGCGCGTCATGAGATAGGCGTAGATCGCCTTGTCGTCCTCATCGGAAACATTCGTATAGTGATCGTAGGGAAAGGCAGGGTAGAGGTGCTGGCCCTCCCGGTTCACTCCCTCGCGCATCGCCCGGACGAAAGCCGCCTCAGACCAGCGGCCGATGCCGGTCTCCGGATCGGGCGTGATATTGGTCGAGTAGATTGTTCCGAAGGGCGTCGGAATCCCAAGGCCGCCTGCGAACGGCTCGCCTCCGGGGGCCGTGTGGCAGACGTTGCAATTGCCGATCGCCGCGAGATCCGCGCCTCTCTTCACGAGCGCGGGATCGAAGCGCGCCTGCGCGGTTGGATCGACAGGGTCGATCTCGGAGCGCCATGCGAAGGCATAGAACGCTGCCGCTGCGAGGAGGAGGACGACGACGGCCCCCGCGAGAACTCCCCCCGCCTTCATGCCCGCCCTTCCCTGGTTGAGGACGAAGCTCGCGCTCCCTCTCCACGAGCACCCAATCCGACTTCCACCGACACTCTCCCTGATCGTTGAAGGCAAGCCTTCAAGAGAACTGGGTCAGGCGGCACGCATGACAAGGAATCCAGTCGCATGCCTCGTCACGCTCCAGAACGGCGCGGCGGGCGGCATCGAGAATGTCGCCTCCCTCATCGCCCCATGCGATATCAGAAGAAGGGAGCGCTAAGAGACACCGAGGCAAGCACATTTCCCTCGACACAGACGATGTTCATTCGCCAGCCGCCCCATTCCTCGGGTTTCTCCCCGGCTTCCCGACGCAAGTCGCCGATGACGTCCAGGGCCCAGGTCTGGGCGCTCTCGAGGTCCGGCACGTCGACCCCTGCATCGTCAGGGATTGTTTCAGCATCATTCACAAGGTGGAAGAAACAGCGCATCACCCAATCCTGGCAATTTGCGGGTCCGACACTCCGGCGGAGCGCAAGCCTCAAGAATTGAAGCAGACAGTTCCGCGGGTTTCTTCGGCAAAACCGGTGTCAGTTCCGTATCCAATGGTTGAAGGCCCGACAAGGGCACCTATCCGTTTGGAGGATGGGAGAGAAATGAGACAGCCCTGATGCGCGCGAGCCTAGCCGTTCAGCTCCGAGGCCTCGAGATAGATCTGGACCAGCCGCTCGCATCCCTCGCGGTCCTCGTCGTCGAACCGGTTCGGATGCGGGCTGTCGAGATCGAGAACGCCCAGCACCCGTCCGTTCCTGACGAGCGGCACCACGAGTTCGGAGCGGGAGGCGCCGTCGCAGGCGATGTGGCCCGGGAAGGCATCGACATCCGGCACGACGATGGAGGTCTTGCGCTCCGCGGCCGTGCCGCAGACGCCCCGCCCCACCGCGATCCGCACGCAGGCGACTTTCCCCTGGAACGGGCCGAGAACCAGCTCCGGGCCGCGCATGAAGTAGAATCCGGCCCAGTTCAGGTCCGGCACCAGCTGGTAGATCAAGGCGGACATGTTGGCCGCGTTGGCGATGGCATCGGGCTCGCCCTCCAGCAAGGCGGCGAGCTGCTGGGCCAGCGAGGCATAGAGGTCACGCTTGCTGGCGGAGGAAGGAAGGGATTGCGCTTCGAACATGGGAGTCACTTATGAGCCCTCCCCCGGCTTGTCCAGCCCAAGTTCCCGACAGCCCGGCCGGATGGGGAGCCGTCCCGCCGCCACGCTTAAGGAACCGTCAGATCGACGACCTCGAACCCGATGCCCGCCAGGCGCTGCGCCAGGATGCGCCGATGGCAATTGGCAGGATCGCGCTCGAAGCAGAGAAGGCAGATCGGCCGCGAGGCGGCCAGCGCCTCCAGGTCACGGAGGGCTTCCTGAGCCGCCTCCGTGGAGAGCACCTCGTCGCAATAGATGCGGCGCATCAGCTCGCCGTCTCCGGCCCGCGCGGCCTGGCGTCCTTCCTTGGGCGTTCCGAGCCTGATGAAATGTTCGTATCCGATGCCCTGACTGGAAAGCGCGTCACGGAGCGCGGACTTCGAGAACCCGCGCTTGCGCGAGAGTGCGACGGCGCGCACATCCGCGAGCGTCTCGACGCCGGAATCCTTCAAAGTGGTGAGGAAGCGGTCCACGTCCGCTCCCTCGTAACCGATGGTGAATACCTGCGGCTTTGCCATGCAGGAGATTACATAGACGGCATCGGATGCTGCGGCAAGTCAGGCTGCCTGTAGGGCCGCATGGCTTCCGGGGTGCGGAAGTCCCGCGGGACCTCGAAATCGCGAGCGGCGCCGTGCGAGCGTTCGATGCCGCGCGGATAGCCGGTGCGATCCGAGTAGTCCTGCAGCGGCGGCAATGGATGAGGAGTCTCGCGGCTCAGGGTCTGCGCGCAATACACGTCGAGAGCCGTCACGCCGGCCACGGCCGCCATGGCGATGCCGACATTGCCCTTGTTCGGGTTCCTGCCTTCGAGCGCCGTGGCGAGCGTGGCGAGGTCGAGACCGTCGCCAGCCACGCGGCCCCAGATCCAGGGCGTCGGATCCTTCGACGCCAGAATGCCGATCCCGGTCGCGATCTCACGCAGGCCATAGCCGGCGATCAATCCCTCCTGCCCTTTCATGCCGAGGGCCCGTGCCAGGGCGCGGGGCGCGGCGACCTCGGCGATGCCGAGGACGAGCGAGAAGATTCCGAGCCCGCGCGCGAGGGTATCGGTCGCGGTATCGGCGTGACCGCGCCGACCGGTTCTGTCAGTTTCGTAGCGCATGGCATCCACCTTTAGGGTTTGAGTACGACCTTGACGCAGCCGTCCTGCTTGTCGCGGAAGATCTTGTACATCTCCGGCCCCTCATCGAGCCCGACCGTGTGCGTGATCACGAAGGAGGGATCGATCTGCCCTTCCTCGATGCGCCGCAGGAGATCGTCGGTCCAGCGGTTCACATGAGTCTGTCCGGTGCGGATCGTGAGGCCCTTGTTCATGATCGCCCCGAAGGGGATCTTGTCGAGAAGGCCGCCATAGACGCCCGGAACGGAGAGCGTCCCCGCGGGACGGCAGACATAGGCCATCTCGCGCAGCACGTGCGGGCGGTCCGTTTCCATCATGGTCGCCTGCTTCACGCGATCGTACATGGCGTCGACCGTCCCGGCCGCATGGGCCTCCAGGCCCACGCAGTCGATGCATTTCTCCGGCCCCTTGCCGTTGGTGAGTTCGTTCAGGCGCTCGATGACGCTCTCCTCGTCGAAGTTGATGACGGTCGCGCCGCCCGCTTCGGCCATGGCAAGGCGTTCCGGAATGCGGTCGATGACGATCACCTGCCTGGCGCCGAGCAGGATGGCGCTGCGGATCGCCATCTGACCGACCGGACCCGCGCCCCAGATGGCGACGGTATCCGTGGGCTCGATGTCGCATTGCACGGCGGCCTGCCAGCCTGTCGGGAAGATGTCGCTCAGGAAGAGCAGCTTCTCGTCCGGAATGCCGTCCGGCACCTTGATGTGCGTCGCATCGGCGAAGGGCACGCGCAGATATTCCGCCTGCCCGCCCGGATAGCCGCCGGTCAGGTGCGTGTATCCGAAAAGGCCCGCGGTGGAATGGCCGAACGCTTTCGCGGCGATGTGGCCGTTGCGGTTGGAGCGCTCGCAAACGGAGAAGTTGCCTCGTTTGCACTGGTCGCACTCGCCGCAAATGATCGTGAAGGGGATCACGACGCGGTCGCCGACCTTGAGCTTGCCCTTCGCGCCCGAGCCGACTTCGACCACCTCGCCCATGGTCTCATGGCCCATGATGTCGCCGCTCTTCATGCCCGGCATGAAGTGATCGTAGAGATGGAGATCGGAGCCGCAGATGGCACAGCTCGTGACCTTGATGATCGCGTCGCGCGGATGCTCGATTTCCGGATCAGGGACGGAGTCGCAGCGAATGTCCGTGGTGCCGTGCCATACAAGGGCTTTCATCGAAATCTCCTTCCAGCATACCTGCAAACGGCCAAGCTGGACTGCCTGGCCGCGTCGATAGGGGAAAGACTTCTTGGGCAGCGTTGCGTTCCCTGGCGGAGGCAATTTTCCGCTCGCTACCTCGTCCGGGCGAACGCCTCAGACATGCTGCGGGAGGCTGCGGATGAGGTCCGCGAGCGCCGGTTCCAGCACGTGGAGGGCAGCCTCCTCGACCTCGAACCATTGCGCCTTGCGCTGTCCCTTCTCCCGCCAGGACTTGAGCTGCTTGGAGACTTCGAGCGGATACACCTTCACCCGGCAGAGGTCGAAATGGGCGGCGCGGCGCTTCCAGTAATCGTAGGAGCCCAGGGGCTCCTGCTTGATCGCGCCCTTCACGCCGGCCTCCTCCTCCGCCTCCCGGGCGGCCGCCTTGTGCGGCTTCTTGCCCTTCATGGGCCATCCCTTCGGGATCAGCCAGCGCTTGGTTTCGCGGGACGTGACGAGGAGCACTTCGATCTTGCCGTCCTTGATGCGGAAGGGGAGCGCTGCGACTTGGCTGAGTTCTTCTTTTGGCGTCCGGGACATTCGACGAGAGTATGATTTTACGCGGTTAGCTTGTAACGTAGTTGGTCTGAGCCGGCTAATAAAGGACCTATTCCATGGGTTGGGCGCGTCTCCTTTCGCGAAGGTATGACACCCCTCGCCTTTTCAGCAACATCCATGAATGTCTGACAACCAACCGGCTGCCAATTGGATCCTGGGGGACGCCCGAACGCCATGACGACCGATAGCCTGGACATCAGATTCGCCGCCGCCTGCGCCATCGCCCGGGAGGCGGGCGTGCTGGCGCGCAAGCGCTTCCTGGAGCGCCCGCGCTCGCAGCGCCCGGACTTCAAGGGCCCGCAGGATTTCCTGACCGCGACCGACGCGGAGGTCGAAGAGCTGATCCGCCGGCGCCTGGGCGAGCTGTTCGCCAACGATTCCTTCTTCGGGGAGGAAGGCGGCGGCTCCTTCGCGCGCGACGTCTGGGTGGTCGACCCCATCGACGGCACGGCCAACTTCGCCCGCGGGATCCCGCATTTCGCGATCTCGATCGCCTTCGTGCGCGACGGCCGGGTCGAGATCGGGGTGATCTACGACGTGATGCATGCGGATCTCTACACCGCCCAGCGCGGGCGCGGCGCGGTCCTCAACGGCGAAGCCATCAAGGTCAGCGGCCTGGCCGATATCCGCCAGGCGACGGTGGAGGCGGGCTGGTCCTCGCGCCTGCCGGCGCAGCCCTACATCGCCATGGTGGAGAGCCTGAAGACGAAGGGAGCGAACGTGCGCCGGGCCGGCTCGGGCACGCTGGGCCTGGCCTATGTGGCGGACGGGCGGATCGACGCCTATTGCGAGCTCCACATCAATTCCTGGGACGCTCTTGCCGGCCTGCTCATCATCGAGGAGGCCGGTGGCTGGACCAACAACTTCCTGGCCAAGGACGGCCTGCGCGGTGGAAACCCCGTCCTGGCCTGCACGCCCGAACTGGCCGAAAACCTCATGGCCGCCACAGGAATCAACAGGGAGCCGTGACGTGAGGACATTATTCTAAAGATTCATTTTCACAGCATCGGCAAGGCTCTTGACCGAACCCCGCAATGAGGGGAGCTTAGCCGACCAATAAAAAACATGACATCTTCAAGGGAGGATAACCGTGAAGCTCAAAAAGAACCTCGTTGCCGCCACCATGCTGGCGGGCTCGATGACCGCCCTTTCGTTCCTGTCGGCCGGCGCCGCCCAGGCGCAGGGTGCGCTCGTGATGTATTGCGGCGTGCAGGAAGAATGGTGCCGCGCGATGGTGACGGCCTTCGAGCGCGAGTCGGGCATCAAGGTCTCGATGACCCGCAAGAGCGCGGGTGAAGTCTTCGCCCAGGTGAAGGCCGAGGCCGCCAATCCGCGCGCCGACATCTGGTGGGGCGGCACGGGCGACCCCCACATGCAGGCCGCCGAGGAAGGCCTGACGGTGGAATACACCTCTCCCAAGATGAACGAGCTGCAGGATTGGGCCGTTCGCCAATGGGAGCAGTCCAAGCACCGCACGGTCGGCATCTATTCCGGCGCCTTGGGGTTCGGCTACAACACCGAACTCGCCAAGGCCAACAACGTCCCCGAGCTGAAGTGCTGGTCCGATCTGCTCAAGCCCGAGCTGAAGGACGAGGTTCAGGTCGCGGATCCGAACTCCTCCGGCACGGCCTATACGCTGCTTGCCACGATCGTCCAGATCATGGGCGAGGACAAGGGCTTCGAGTACCTGAAGGCCCTGCACAAGAACATCAACCAGTACACCAAGTCGGGTGCTGCTCCCGCCAAGGCGATGGCCCAGGGCGAGACGACGGCCGGCATCGCCTTCATGCACGACATCGTGACCATGATCGTGGACAAGGCCCCGGTCAAGGTCGTGGCTCCCTGCGAGGGCACGGGCTACGAGATCGGCTCCATGTCGATCATCAAGGGCGCGAAAAACCTCGAGAACGCGCAGAAATTCTACGACTGGGCCCTGACGGCGGACGCGCAGAAGATCGGCGCCGAGGCCAAGTCCTATCAGGTTCCTTCCAACAAGAGCACGCCGGTTCCGCCTCAGGCCCCGAAGCTCAACGACATCAAGCTGATCAATTTCGACTTCGCGAAGTACGGCTCGTCGGAAGAGCGTAAGCGCCTCCTGTCCAAGTGGGACAACGAGGTCAAGAACCTGCCGAAATAGCCTTTTTCGGCCCCACCGGCGAGGCGCCGCCCGCCTCGCCGGTATATCTTTTATTCCGGTTTCATTTTAAGGCGGATTCCGCTGGAATCCGCATTGATCGTTACGCGAGAACAGACATGTCACGGGCAACCCTTGGCTGGATCGTTCTGGGCTGGGTGGGTTTCGCCCTCCTGCCCTGGTATGGCTTCGACCGTTCGGCGGCCCCGACCCTTGCCGATTACGTCTTCGGCGGATCGGCACTCGTCCATGGCCTCACGGGAGCATGGTGGCTCCTGCCTGTCCTTGCGCCGCTCCTGATGAGCCTGCGCCCCGCCGCCCTCCCGTCCCGGCCCGACAACAGCACCTGGCTGATCGCCTCCGGAGTCCTCGGGCTCGGGCTCATCGTCCTCCAGGGCTTCACCATCGGCCTGAACGGGTGGAACCTCGACGCCCTCAAGACGCTCACCGGCAGCACCGGGCCGAGCCAGGCCGGCATGGGCTATGGCGCCGCCCTCACCTCCATCGCCTTCCTGATCATCCTGTGCCATGGGCTCGCCGCGCGCGGCTGGTGCCGGGGCGACGCCTTCGTGACCTCGTCCATCGGCGTCGTCATCGCGCTGATCTTCGTCTTCGTCTTCTTCCCCGTTCTGACGATCCTCGCGAGCGCATTCGCGGACAATGACGGCAACTTCGCCCCCCTCGAATTCATCACCAAGTTCATGGACCGGTCGATCTGGGGCCTGGACTGCCTGACCGGGGACCTGCGCTGCGGCGTCGCCTGGAACACCCTGTTCCTCGGCCTCCTGGTCGGCGTCGGCACCACCGCCCTCGGGCTTGCCTTCGCGCTGATCGCCACCCGGACGAACTTCCGCTACAAGAAGCTCCTGCGCGTGATGAGCGTCCTGCCCATCATCACGCCGCCCTTCGTGATCGGCCTCGCGCTGATCCTGATCTTCGGCCGCTCCGGCGCCCTCTCCGCAATCCTGTGGGAATGGTTCGGCATTCCCCGCTCGCGCTGGATCTATGGCCTTCCGGGCATCTTCATCTCGCAGCTGCTCGCCTTCACGCCGATCGCCTTCCTGGTGCTCATCGGCGTGGTGCAGGGCATCAGCCCAACGCTCGAAGAGGCTTCCCAGACCCTTCGGGCCAAGAGCTGGACCACCTTCGTGACCGTGACGCTGCCGCTGATGCGCCCGGGCCTCGCCAACGCCTTCCTGCTCGGCTTCGTCGAAAGCCTGGCCGATTTCGGCAATCCCCTCGTTCTCGGCGGCAACTACGAAGTCCTCTCGACCAAGATCTTCTTCGCCGTCGTCGGCGCGCAGCAGGATCAGGGGCGGGCCGCCGTCCTGTCGATCATCCTGCTCGCCTTCACGCTCGGCGCGTTCTGGCTGCAGCATGCGTGGCTGGGCAAGAAGGTCTACACCACGGTCACGGGCAAGGGCGACGCCGGCATTCCGCTGCCCCTGCCCCGCCGGGTGGCGCTGGCCTCCTATTTCACGGCCATTCCCTGGGCCGTGTTCACGGTGGCCGTTTACGTGATCATCCTGGTCGGCGCCTTCGTTCGCTCCATGGGCCGCGACTACACGCCGACCCTCGAGCATTTCCTCACCGCCTTCCGGGTCGAGCAATCCGATCGCGGGCTCTACTTCTCCGGTTCGGCCTGGGACTCGTTCTTCGCCACGATCAAGGTCTCGGCCGTCTCCGCGCCCTTGACGGCGGCCATCGGCCTGCTGACGGCCTATCTCCTGACCCGCCAGCGCTTCTCCGGCCAGCGCTCCTTCGAGTTCGGCACGCTGCTCAGCTTCGCGATTCCCGGCACGGTGGTGGGCGTGTCCTACATCCTCGCCTTCAACGTGCCGCCGATCGAGATCACCGGCACGGGCTTCGTGCTCGTGATGTGCTTCGTGTTCCGCAACATGCCGGTGGGCGTGCGCTCCGGCATCGCGACGCTGAGCCAGATCGACAAGAGCCTGGACGAGGCCTCGCTGACGCTCGGCGCCCGCTCAGCCACCACCATGCGCCGCGTGGTGCTGCCCCTGCTGCGACCGGCCATCGTCGCCTCTCTGGTCTATTCCTTCGTTCGCGCGATGACGGCCGTCAGCGCCGTGATCTTCCTGGTGACGGCCGAGTACAACATGGCGACGACCTACATCGTCGGCCGCGTCGAGGCGGGCGAGTTCGGCCTCGCCATTGCCTATTCCACCGTGCTCATCGTGGTCATGCTGCTCGCGATCATCGCGATCCAGTTCGCCGTCGGCGAGCGGCGCCTCGGACGCCGCTCGTCGAGCACTTCAGTCAGCCCCGTTGCCGCTCAAGCCATTCCATGAACCAGATGTCCTCAATCAGTTCCCTGTCTCAACCCTCGGCGTCCAAGAAGCAGGCGGCTTCGGTCGAGTTCCGCAACGTGACGAAGCGCTACGGCAGCGTCACCGCCGTGGACGACGTCTCCTTCATCATCGAGCCGGGCCGGCTCGTGACGCTGCTCGGCCCCTCCGGCTGCGGCAAGACCACGACCCTGCGCATGATCGCGGGCCTGGAAATGGCCAGCGAAGGCCAGATCCTGATCGGCGGACGCGACGTGACCAACCTCTCCGCGGCCGACCGGGACGTCAGCATGGTGTTCCAGTCCTATGCCCTCTTCCCGCACATGTCGGTCCTGGAGAACGTGGCCTATGGACCCTCCGTCCAGGGCATCCCGAAAAAGGATGCCTATGACATGGCCATGGAGAAGCTCGCCCTCATCGGCCTGAAGGGCCTCGAGAAGCGTGCGCCGTCGGAACTCTCGGGCGGCCAGCAGCAGCGCGTCGCCGTGGCGCGCGCCCTCGTGCTGGAGCCGCAGGTGCTGCTGTTCGACGAGCCCCTGTCGAACCTCGACGCCAAGCTGCGGCGGCGCGTGCGCGAGGACATCCGCGAATTGCAGCAGAGCCTGAACCTCACCGTCGCTTACGTCACCCATGACCAGGAAGAGGCTCTGGCCGTCTCCGACCGCATCATCGTGATGTCGAACGCCCGCATCGCCCAGACGGGGACGCCGCGCGAGCTCTACGAGGAGCCGGCGGACCTGTTCGTCGCCGACTTCATCGGCGACGCCAACATCATCTCCGGCGAGATCCTCGATGCATCGGGAGACCTGGCGAGCGTTCGCGTGGGGGACGTGACCCTTCAGCTTCCCCGCCGCGGCGTCGGCCAGGGCCCCGTGAAGCTCGCCGTGCGGCCCGATGCCATTGCGCTGGACGAGGTTTCCGCATCCGACGGCAGGGTCATGGGCACGATCCGGAAGGCCTCCTATCTCGGCACGCAGGTGGAATACGAGGTGGAGAGCCCCATCGGCGACCTGTTCGTGGTCCAGTACGGCCGCAAGGACCCGATGGCGCCCGGCACGCCGATCGCGATCTCCTTCTCCACGCAGCGCGGCATCGCGATCATCCCCCGGGCCTGACGCCTACACGGCGCCCTCGTCCGGGATGTTGAGGGTCGCCCCGCAGGCCTTGCAGTGGATCGCATCCCTGTCGTGCCGCTGCAGCCCGCAGACGGGGCAGCTGTAACGCACCTTGTTGGGCCGCAGCAGGACCTGCACGAGGCGCAGGAAGAGCGTCACGCCGAAGATCATGATGATGACGGAGAGCAGGTGCCCCAGGGTGCCCGTGAGGGTGATGTCGCCGAACCCGGTCGTGGTGAGCGCCGCGATGGTGAAATAGAGCGCGTCGACGTAATTGCCGATGTCGCTGTTGGTCCAGCGCTGCGTTTCATAGACGAAACCCGTCATGATGAAGACGAAGACGCCCAGATTGACGCTCGCGATGATCACCTCCTCGTTGCACCGGAAGAAGGTGCTGTCGGCCCGCAGCCGCGACAGGAGCTGGTAGGTCCGCAGGAGACGGATCGTGCGCAGGATGCGCAGGAAGCCGATTCCCTCGCCCACCACGGGGGCCAGGAAGGAGACGATCGCCGCGATATCCGCGAAGGTGACCGGCTGAGCGAGATCCCGCAATCGGTGCCGGCTGATCACGGTCCGGGCCAGGAAATCGGCCAGGACCGCCAGGCCGATCGCCACGTCGATCCATTCCTCGAACCCATAGCGCGGCAGGAAGGACGTCATGACGATGAAAAGGATGGTGGCAATGTCGAAGATGAGAAGTCCGTAGCGGAAGCGATGGGCCGCCGGAGCATCGCCCTCATAAAGAAACCTGAGCCACTCGACCAATCTCCAGCGGGACGCGGCGAAAGCTTGACGGGAATCTGAACGATGAATGGGGGACGTCATGCTTTCTTTCGGTTCGCAGGCCCTGACATTATCTATATGGCAGGCTTGCAATTCTAACAGGGTGTCTTTTGGACCAAGGCGGTTTACGGATATTCCGGCGACTTTCACGAGACGGACGAATGCTCAAGGCACTGATTTTCGACATGGATGGCACCCTGGTTCACAGCGACCCGGTCCATTTGCGGGCCTTCGCCGAGGTCCTGGGTCCCGAGGGCGTGGCCATCGACGAGCATGTCTACCGCTCGACCATCATCGGCCGCACCAACGAATCCATCTTCGCCAGCCTCCTGCCTCATCGCTCCGTCGAAGAGCACGTGGCCTTCGCGGATGAAAAGGAGGCCGCCTTCCGCCGCCTGGCGCTCGACCTGAAGCCGCTCAACGGCCTGATCGAACTGCTCGACTGGGCGCATGAGAACGGCATCAGGACAGCGCTCGTCACCAATGCCCCCCGGCTGAACGCGGACCACATGCTCGATGTCCTGGGAATCGCGGAGCGGTTTCCCGTCCAGATCACCATCGATCAGGTGAAGCGCGGAAAGCCCGATCCCCTTCCCTATCTTACGGCTCTGGAGCGGCTCGGCGTGCGCGCCGACGAGGCGATCGCGTTCGAGGATTCTCCCTCCGGCATGAAGGCCGCAAGGGCCGCGGGCCTGTTCTCCTTCGGCATGCTCACCGGCCTGACCGCCCAGGAGATGCTGGACGTGGGCGCGAATGCCGCCATCGACGACTTCCGCGACCCCGCTCTCTGGGACGTGTTGAACGGGCGAGCGGCGGCCTGAAGCCGCTTCAGGCGGCGTCCGATGCGACCGGGTCGCCGCCTTCGTCGAAGCGCCGTCGCGCCTCCAGGATCTCGTCCCTGTTCTCGATGGCCCAGAGCCCCAGGGCGCGCACAGCCTTGAGCAGGCTGCAACCCAGCCCTGTGAGCTGGTACTCCACCCGTGGCGGAATCGTCGGATAGACGGTGCGCGTGACGAGCCCGTCACGCTCCAATCCGCGCAGGGTGAGGGTCAGCATCCGCTGCGAAATCCCGCTGACGGCTCGGCGTAACTCATTGAAACGCTTAGGCCCATCCCCAAGCTGCACCACAACCTGGACGCTCCATTTGTCGCCGACTCGCGACAGAATTTCGGTCACGGTCCGGCAGCTGTGGGACAGGGTCTCCTTACCCGGCCGGGGATGGAAAGGCACATGCGGGGAACTGGGTGACATGAAAGTGCCTCCTTGCAGAAGCCTCGGCAAGTTACTTAATGAGCCTCGGTTACGAAAGGGAACTTAATACCCGTTCTCCAGCATTGCAAATCGAGGAATTACGATGGCTCTCAAGCTTCACACCATCATCGCCAGCACACGCCCCGGCCGCATCGGCCCCGGCATCGCGCAGTGGTTCAACGACTTTGCGGCCGAGCATGGCAAGTTCGACCCGGTCCTGGTGGATCTCGCGGACTTCAACCTGCCGGTCTTCGACGAGCCCGAACATCCGCGTTTGCGGAACTACCATCATGCTCACACCAGGGCCTGGAGCGAGAGCGTGGCCGAGGCCGATGCCTTCGTGTTCGTGACGCCCGAATACAATTTCGGTCCGCCGCCGTCGCTCCTGAACGCCCTGAACTACCTCGCCGTCGAATGGGCCTATACGCCCGCGGGATTCGTGAGCTATGGCGGCGTCTCGGGCGGCATGCGCGCCGTGCAGCTGACGAAGCAGATCCTCTCCGGCTTCAAGATGATGCCGATTCCGGAGGGCGTCCCGATGCCGATGGTGTTCCAGAACCTGGAGAACGGAAGGCTGAAGCCCGTCGACATCTACAAGACCTCGGCCGCCGTCATGCTGGACGAACTGCACAAATGGGCCGAGGCGCTGAAGAACGCGCGGGCCGCGCACAAGGCCTCCCTGGAGCGCAAGGCCGAGGCTGCCTGAAGCCCTCGGCCCCATCCATCAGACGCGCAGGAGGCATCGCGGCCGGCCGCGATGCCTCTCATCGAGGCCGGCGGGAGCCTGCCTCGCCTTGAGAGCCCGGCTCGTAAAGCGCCGCGCAGCCCTCCCCCCCGTGGGGAGGGATCGAGGGTGGGGATAGCAAAGTCGGAGCGCGACGTCTCGTCCGGCAACCGCACCAAGACGTCCGGCACGTTCCCTCTCCCGGGTGGGAGGGAGGCAGAGGTGCGGGAGAATCCGCTCCGGACAGGCTCCCCTCACCCGTCGCGCTGGCACGTATCGGCCGCCCCGCCCGGGAGAGGTGAGCCTGCGCTTGACTGGTTTTATCGTTTACCCGGTCCCCCATCCCTCCAGCCAGGGGAAGGGCTTCATGCCATGCTCCCCATGATCCCCCTGGTTCGCCATGGCCGTCCCCGGCCTTGACCCGGCCATCCCCTGTTGTGGCCCCGCAGCCCCCATCCAGAGGAGGTCACGCAGTGACCGTCTCGAAGGACGAGGGCGTCTCCAGAGAGCACTGGACCCTCCTTCGAGACGCAGCCTCGCGGCTGCTCCTCAGGATGAGGCCGGAGGC
>Ga0182742_1000721_pt1 | contig 48288 bp, 39 predicted proteins | sample eDN5th37CBELigMG_FD_128880 | JGI IMG/M metagenome (GOLD analysis project Ga0182742, IMG submission 128880) | Enriched Miracle-Growth compost microbial communities from Emeryville, California, USA - eDNA 5th pass 37_C BE-Lig MG (version 2)... ...
CTCGGGTTGGCTGGGTTGCTGTGTGGTAACAACATCCTACCAACTCGGGCCGGCCTTCCTCTTCTGCTTCAAACCCTTAGCGCCATCCGTCAACGGCGCTGGGACTTATCTAAGTGCCATTACGCTTACCCCAAAGATGAAGCTCCGGCGGCCCTGTGGCGATTAAACTCGCCGCATGGCTGTCGTTTCCACATCACCGGTTGTTCCTCGCGGCTTGCTCGCGGTGACAGCACCGGGGCGCATGCTGCTTTGGTTGTGGGCAGCATTCTGGCTGATCATGATCCTGGTCGCCGTCCAGGACAGTCTGCACAACCCGTACATCGCCTGGTGGGAGCCGCTGCTGTGGGAAGGCTCCTCGTGTGTCGGCGGCACGGCATGGCTGCTCTGGCAGCGGCGTCACAAGCAGCGTTTCGCGGTTTGTCTGGATCAGCCTTTGCAATGGTTCGGACGGCATCTGGTCTGGTTGCCGTTGCTGATCGTGACGTTCGTCGGCTTCACTTATGGCATGCGTCACGCGGTATATGCGTTGCTCGGCGGCGTCTATACGCACGAGTCGTGGCTGTTCGTGTTCGGTTATGAATCGCTGAAGCTGCTGCTGTACGCGGGGCTGTGGCTGGGAATCATCTTCGGCTTCGACTCGTTCGACCAATGGCAGGCGCAGCGGCGGCATCTGCTCGAACTGCAGAAATCCTTGACCGAAGCGCAGCTCTCGCAGCTCAAGGCTCAGCTGCGGCCGCATTTCTTTTTCAACACGTTGAACACCATCTCGGCGCTCATGCACGTGGATGTGGAGCGGGCCGATCGTATGCTCGCCCGGCTCGGCGACCTGCTGCGCTTGAGTTTGCAGATCAACGATCGGGAGATGACGACCCTGCGCGAGGAGGCGCATACGCTGGAGCTGTTCGCGCAGATCATGCAGGAGCGTTTTGCGGATCGCGTTTCGCTTCGCTGGAACATCGACCCGGACATGCTCGATACGCAGGTGCCGATGTTCCTGTTGCAGCCACTGCTCGAGAATGCGTTCAAACATGGCGTGGAGCGCAGTAGCGGGCCGGTGAGTGTGGAAATGACTGCGCGCCGCGAAGGTGGTCGAGCTGTGCTGGAAGTTCGCAACTCGGGCTCGACCCTGCCAGCCGAACATCGTGAAGGCGTCGGTTTGCGCAACTGCCGTGAGCGTTTGAAGGCCATCTATGGCGAGCAGGCGAGCTTGCAGTTGATGAATGACGGCGATGCGGTTCTTGCGAGAGTTGCATTGCCGGAGCGGCAGTCGTGATTCGTGCCTTGATCGCGGACGATGAATCGCCAGCGCGCGAGAAGCTGCAACGCTGGCTCGTCGAGCTGAGCGACTTCGAAGTCGTAGCGCTTGCCGTGGACGGTCTGCAAGCCGCTGCGTTCATCGAGCAGGAGCGGCCGGATGCGGTGTTCCTGGATATTCAGATGCCGGGCCTCAACGGACTCGAAGTCGCGGCGCAGCTGGAACAGGAAACGGCTCCGCTGATCGTGTTCGTCACGGCGTACGATGAGCACGCGGTGAAAGCGTTCGATCTGAACGCCGTCGACTATCTGCTCAAACCGTACGACAAGGATCGTTTGCTCAAGGCGGTCACGCGCGTGCGCGATCGACTCGACGGCAAGCAATCTCGTGCACCCGCCGTTGCTACCGCTCGCGCGCAGACGGGTTCGAGCGAACGGTTGCTCGTGCCCGAAGGCGAGCGCTTGCAGCTGATCGAGAGCGGCTCGATCGACTGGCTGGAATCCGATGACAACTACGTGCACGTTCACACGGCGAATCGCAAATATCTTTTGCGCCGGACGCTGCAGGATCTGCTGATGCAACTCGGGGAGCAGCGCTTCGCACGCATTCACAAGTCGGCGGCGGTCAATGTAGCTGCGATTGCTTCGCTCACGCCTTTGTTCAAAGGCGACTACGAGGTGACGCTCCGCAACGGCGTGGTGCTGCGCTTGAGCCGCCGTTACAAGGATGCCTTGTTCGCCCGCATGGGGCGTTGAAGTCCCGCTTGCCACACGTTCGTCGCCGCTGGCCACACAGTTGCTGTGGCCGCTGCGCTCCGGCGTCACGATCTCTCCATCGATGACGCCTCAGGAGCTCCCATGGAACAGGTCACAACAGGTCGCCACGACTTCCTCGACTGGCTGCGGGTCATAGCCATCTTCGTGCTGCTGTTCTTCCATACCGGCATGATCTTCGTCGGTTGGGGATGGCATGTGATGAACGAGCAGAGCCTGCAGTCGCTGGTGATTCCGATGGATATCTCGCATCGACTGCGGATGCCGTTGTTGTTCATCATCGCCGGCGCGGGCATGTGGTTCGCGCTGCAGCGGCGCACCGGCGCTCAGCTGTTCAAAGAAAGAACGGTCCGGCTGTTGCTGCCGCTGCTGTTCGGGATGTTGCTGATCGTTCCGCCGCAGCTCTTCTACGAGCGGCTGTTTCAAGGGCAGTGGCAGGGCGGCTTCCTGCAGTTCTTCTGGGAGCGCACGCTGCAGTTCCGGCCGTACCCGCAAGGCGATTTCAGCTGGCATCACTTGTGGTTCATCGTCTATCTCTATGTCTATGTGCCGCTGCTGCTGCCCCTCATGATCTGGTGGAGAAACCGGGCTGCGAAGTTGCAGCCGGGCGCCTGGCTGTACGTTCTGGCACTGCCGCTTGCGATCAACGAAGCCGTGCTCAAGCCGTTGTTCCCCGAGTCGCACAATCTCGTGAAAGATTGGTACATCTTCAATCACTACCTCTTGTTGACGGCGTACGGCTATCTGCTCGCGTCGACGCCTGGCAGCTGGCAGTGGTTTGCCGCGCGCCGCCATGGGTTCGCGATCGGCGGCGCGAGCTTGTACGTCGTCGTCACTGTGCTGTTCATTCGAGGCGTGATCGATCGCGACACGCCAGTCGACGCATTCGTCGCCAATGTGTTCACCTGGCTGTGCTCGATGGCGTTTCTAGGTTACGGCTATCGTCACCTGTCCTTCTGCAATCCGTTGCTGCGCTGGGCGCGCGATGCGAGCTATCCCGTTTATATCCTGCACCAGACTCTCATCGTCGCCATCGGCTATTACGTGATCCAGGCCTCCTGGAACCCTTGGACGAAGTATTTCGCGGTGCTGATTGCGACGATGGCGAGCTGTGGCCTGCTCTATGAGTTCGTCGTGCGACGCTTCGCAGTCACGCGGTTCATTCTAGGAATGAAGCCTCAGCGGGCCTCCGATACACGGCCGGCTCTGACTTCGGAGCGAGGTTCGGCCGTGGTTTGATTTGGGCGCGGCGCGGATGCATAGTCGCGGCCGGATAACAAGGAACCGGCCGTGACCCAATTCGCTCGTGTCGCTGCTATCGCCGCTTTACCTTTGTTGATTGCGACGACGCCGTCGCTGGCTGCCGGTCGAACCATGGCCGACGTGCTGGCCGCAGCCAAACTGTCCGACTGGCGATCGCCCGATCCCAACAACACGCTGTACATGGACCTGCCGAGCGGGCGAGTGGTCATCGAGCTGCAGCCCGAGTTCGCTCCCAAGCACGCTGCCAATCTGCGAGCGCTCGCGCGCGCCAGGTACTTCGACGGTCTCGCAGTCACGCGTTCGCAAGACAACTTCGTGGTGCAGTGGGGCGAGGCGGATGCCGGCAAACCCATGGGAGATGCGAAGCAAGCTCTGGCGCCGGAGTTCACGCGCCCGGCTGCAGGGCTGAACTTCACCGTGTTGCCCGACCGCGATACCTATGCTCCCCAAACAGGCTTCGTCGACGGCTTTCCCGCCGCACGTGAGTCGGCCACCGGCTCAGCGTGGATGGTGCATTGTTATGGCATGGTCGGCGCCGGTCGTGACAACGACGTAAACAGCGGCAGCGGCGCCGAACTGTACGTGGTCAGCGGCCATGCGCCGCGAGCGCTGGATCGAAACATCACCCTGGTCGGTCGAGTGCTCCAGGGCATGGATCTGCTTTCCGCCCTGCCTCGCGGTCAAGGCGCCATGGGTTTCTATCAGAAGCCCGAAGAGCGGACGCCGATTACACAGATCCGACTCGCGGCGGATGTTCCCGCAGCTCAGCGCACCCGGTTGCAGGTGTTGCGGACGGATACGCAGACTTTCACGGACCTGGTGGAGTCGCGGCGCAATCGGCAGGATGAGTGGTACAAAGTCCCGGCCGGCAACATCGATGTCTGCAACGTGCCGCTGCCGGTGAGAAAGGAGCAACCATGATGGCCGAGGAGTTCGGCTCCCGCCCACCGCGCCGCTGGCTGTTGCGTCTGGTGATTGGAACGCTGGTGCTGGCCATCGTGCTGGGCGGGGGGTGGACCTGGTTCTCCCTGAACTGGCCGTATTCCGAAGGTGAACGCGCCGGCATTCTGCAAAAATTCTCGCGCAAGGGCTGGCTCTGCAAGACCTACGAAGGCGAACTGGCGCTATATATCGTCGGTGGCATGGCGCCGCAGATCTGGCACTTCAGCACGCGCGATCCCAAGCTGGCGCAGGAGTTGACCAGGAACGTCGGTCGGGACATGCGGGTGCAGTACTCGGAGCATCGTGGCGTACCGACCAACTGTTTCGCCGAGACAGCGAATTTCGCACAAGGTTTTACGTTGATCGAGCGTTAGGGAGCCGCCATGAGCACTGTCTACGATTTCTCCGCCAACAGCCTCGACGGCAAGCCCGTACAACTGCGCGATTACGCCGGCAAGGTGCTGCTGGTGGTGAATACCGCCAGTCAGTGCGGCTTCACGCCGCAGTACGAGGGGCTGGAGGCGCTTTACAAGCAGTATCGCGACCGGGGGCTCGCGGTGCTGGGCTTTCCCTGCAATCAGTTCGGCGCTCAGGAGCCGGGCAGCGCCGAGCAGATCGGCGCCTTCTGCCAAAAGAACTATGGCGTGAGCTTCCCCATGTTCGAGAAAATCGACGTGAACGGTGCTGCAGCCCATCCGCTGTATCGCTGGTTGAAGAGCAACGCCAAGGGCCTGCTGGGCAGCGAAGCCATCAAGTGGAATTTCACCAAGTTCCTGATCGACCGGAACGGACAGGTGGTCGATCGCTTCGCGCCCACCACCAAGCCCGAGGAGCTGAAGTCCAAAGTCGAGGAATTGTTATAGATGATCTCGTTACGGGAAGTCGCGTCACGCTGGCTCGTGGCGTTGGCTGTCGTCGCGTGGCCGGTTGCGTCTCCGGCAGCACAGAAGCCATTGTGGGAAGCGGGACTCGGCGTGGGCGCCATGGTGTTCCCCGACTACCGCGGCTCGGATGAAGTCAACGCCTACCCGATCCCGTTGCCGTATTTCGTCTATCGCGGTGAGTTCCTGAAGGCGGACCGTGAAGGTCTGCGTGGCGAGCTGTTCGACAAGCGTTATCTGGAGCTGAGCTTCAGCATGAACGCTACGATTCCAGTGAGCAGCGACGACAACGACGCGCGCGCGGGTATGCCGAACCTGCGTCCCACGCTGGAATTCGGCCCGTCGCTGGACGTACATCTGTGGCGCTCGTCCGACACGAACAGGAAGCTCGATCTGGTGCTGCCGCTACGCGTGCCAATCACGTTGGAAAGCTCGCCCAAGGCGCTGGGGTGGAATTTCTCGCCGCGCCTGAATCTCGACATCCAGAATGTCGGCGGCTACGAGGGCTGGAATTTCGGTATCGGCGCCGGTCCGCTGTTCGGGGCGGCCAAGTATCACGAATATTTCTACTCGGTAGCGCCACGGTTCGCGACGGCATCGCGCCGGGCATACGATGCGCGTGGTGGATATTCCGGCACGCACCTGATCGCAGCGATTTCGAAGCGCTTTCCGGACTACTGGGTCGGCGCGTATATGCGTTACGACAATCTGAGCAACGCGGCGTTCGCAGACAGCCCGCTGGTCCGGCAACAGAACTATCTGACCGGCGGCATCGGCATCGCGTGGATGATCGGCAAATCCAAGCGCATGGTGGAAGTCGGCGACGACGAGATCACCGAGTGATGCGCTCACCCTCCGGCTGCGCGGAGGGCGAGCGATGAGTCGGTTCCTGGATCAATGAGGACGCTGGGCCGTCTGCGAGTGCTGGCCACCCGGGCGTGAAATTCCGCACAGTGCTTCGCTGGCGTCATCCTGAGTGCTGCCTTCCCGCGCCAGATCGCCCAAAGACAGAATGCCGACGAGGCGCTTGTCTCGATTCATCACGGGCAGACGACGCAGGCGCTGGTCGCCCATGTTGCGTGTGACTTCCTCGATGTCCTGATCTTCGTAGCAGTACTTGATCTCCTTGGACATCACCTGGCCGATCGGCGTGTCCGCGCCCCAGCCTTCGGCGATCGCCCGGACGGCGATATCGCGATCGGTGATCATGCCCACCAGCCGGTCGTTCTCCTGCACCGGCAGCGCGCCGATATCCAGCTCGGCCATCATGTGGGCGGCCTCTCGGATGGACTGGTCCGGACGGACCATGCAGACGTCTCGTGTCATGGCTTCGCGAATTTTCATGGCGTATCTCCTGACGGCGGACTATTAGAGGCAACTCGTCAGCACCGCTGCGGTTCCGCGTCCGGAAGCGCATGCACTACACTGCGAGTACCGCATTTCACCGCTGTTGAACGCGCCTGTCAGCACGGGCCAGGAAAGTCGCCGATGACGCTATCGCCCGTTCGCCTTGAAAGTCCTGCCGGATTGTCGGTCGAGGTGCTCGAGAACGGCGCCGTGCGACGTATGGATCACGGCGACACGCTCATCAATCTGTTCCTCGGCAATGAGTTGGAAGGCGGTGCGGCCAATTTGTATTTGCGCCGGTGGGACGTCGACGCGTTGCAGTACGTCGAGTTGCTCGGGCCGCGCAGTCCAACACGATTCATTCGGGCCGACGACTGCTGGACGGGCAGTGGTGAATGGTCCGGTATTCGCTACACGGTTCAGCTGCGTCTTGCCGCGACGGCGCCGGCTTGGTTCTGGCACGTGAGCCTGGAGAACCGTGCGGGCTCGCCTCAAAAGGTCGATGTCATCTATGCGCAGGATATTGCGCTGTCGCCTTACGGCACCGTGCGGCTGAACGAGTTCTATGTCAGCCAATACGTCGATCACACGCCGTTGAAACATCCGAAGCATGGCCACGCAATCGCGTCCCGGCAGAATCTTGCTGCCGGCGGACGCAATCCCTGGTGCGTCATTGGCTCCTTGCGGCGGGCACGAAGCTTCGCCACCGACGCCATGCAGGTTCACGGACTCGCGACTCGGGGTGGCGAGGCGCCTGTCGGCATCGTGCAGGGCCTGCCGGGGCGACGGCTACAACATGAACATTCGATGGTCGCCATTCAGGACGAGCCGCTGGAGATCGAGCCCGGTGGACACGTCAGTACGGGTTTCTTCGGCAACTTCGGTGCGGATCATCCCGACGCAACATCGCTCGGCGATCTGGACGCAGTCGACCAGGCGATGGAGTTGCCCGAGGCGAAGTTGTCGGAACTCGCGGACGCTACTGGTGAAGAACTGAACAACGCCACGCTGTTCAGTCAGTCGCCCTTGCTGGATGCGCTCGATCTGCGACCGGACGAACTGGACAAGTTATTCGGTTCAAAGCGCCGGCATGAAGAAGTCGATGACCACGGCGCCGTACTCTCGTTCTTCCATGAGACGGACCGGCACGTCGTGCTGAAAGCCAAAGAGCGCCGCGTGCAACGTCCCCACGGCCATCTGTTGCGATCCGGGCGGCATGTAACGCCCGATGAGTCGGCGCTCACCTCGACGGTGTGGATGAACGGTGTCTTCCACTCGATGCTCACCCAAGGGCACGTGAGTTTCAATCGACTGTTGTCGACGGTGCACAGTTATCTGGGCTTGTTCCGCTCGCACGGTCTGCGCCTGTTCGTGGAAGCGGACGGCCAGTGGCAATTGCTCGACACACCGTCGGCGTTCGAGATCCAGCCGGACGAATGTCGTTGGCTCTACAAACATTCCAGCGGGGTGATCGAGGTCCGCAGCGAAGCTCATGCCGAGCATGAGATGACATTGCGCGGCGCTGTGTTGTCCGGTGCGCCTGTGCGCTGGTTCGTTTCAACGCATATCGCGCTCAATGGGGATGACGGCAGTGTGTCCGGCGAGGCGCGCTGGCGTCGGGACAACGATGTGATCGCGATCCAGCCTGCCGAAGGCAGCGATCTCGGCCGTCGGTTTCCTCAAGGCAGCTTCACGATCACTCCGCACGAAGACACGACGCTGGAGCGCGTCGGCGGCGATGAGCTGTTGTTTCAGGACGGGCGCTCGCGTCAGCAGCCCTATGTTTGCTCGATTATCCGGGCGAGCAAGACGTTTGGGCTGACGATCCGCGGCAAGCTGGTGACCGAAACCAACGATGTTCCGAAGACGCAGGGCGAAGAGCTCGTCAAGTTGCTCGGCATCGAAGCGCCGTCTGGAAGTCCGCTGGCGGCCCAGGTCGAGCGTCTCGCCGAGATCCTGCCTTGGTTCAAGCACAACGCGTTCGTGCATTACCTGTCGCCGCGCGGGTTGGAGCAATACTCGGGCGGTGGCTGGGGTACGCGCGATGTCACTCAAGGGCCGGTCGAGATGCTGCTGGCCTTGGGCAATTTCCCGCCGATACGCGATCTGTTGATTCGTGTCATGCAGGCGCAGACGTCGGATGGGGATTGGCCGCAGTGGTTCATGTTCTTCGCGCGCGAGCGTGACATCCGGGCGGGCGATTCGCATGGCGATATCGTGTTCTGGCCGGTGCTGGCGCTGGCTCAATACCTGATCGCCTCCGGCGACGGCTCGATTCTCGATGAGCCCGTGCCGTTCTTTTCGGCAGGGCTTGCCAAACCGCCGGTGCCGCTGTGGAAACATGTCGAACGCGCTTTGAAAGTCATCGAGCGCCGGATCGTTTCAGGCACGGCGCTCGCAGCTTACGGACATGGAGATTGGAACGACGCGCTTCAGCCGGCGGACCCGGCGATGCGAGAGCACATGTGCAGTGCCTGGACCGTCACGCTACATCACCAGGTACTGACTACGCTCGCGCATGCTCTGCGAAGCATCGATCGTGAGCCGGAAGCGGCGCGTTTCGAAACCTGGGCAGCAAACGTGAAACGCGATTTCCAGAAGATGCTGCTGGTGGACGGCGTGCTCGCGGGCTATGCGCTGTTCGAGGAAGGCGACACGGTGAGCTATCTGCTTCATCCGCGCGATGGCATCACGGGCGTGAAGTACAGCTCGCTGGCGATGATTCACGCCATTCTGGAGGATCTGTTCGAAGCCGATCAGCTGCAACAGCATCTGCGGCTCATCGATCTGAAGCTCAGTGGGCCCGATGGGGTCCGGTTGTTCGATCGCCCCATGAACTATCACGGTGGCCCGCAACGCTTCTTCCAGCGGGCGGAGAGTGCGACGTTCTTCGGTCGCGAGATCGGCTTGATGTACATGCACGCCCATCTGCGATACGCGCAGGCTCTCGCGAGAGTCGGCGAGACTGATCGCTTCTTCCGCGCGCTTTGCCAGGCCAATCCCATCGGCATTCAAAGCCTCGTGCCTGGCGCGACCCTGCGGCAGGCGAATTGCTACTATTCCAGCTCGGACGCGGCGTTCGAAGATCGCTATCAAGCGAGCGAAGAGTACGATCGCGTGGCCCAAGGTACTGTGCCGCTGGATGGCGGCTGGCGCGTGTATTCCAGTGGCGCCGGCATTGCGTTGGGTTTGATCGTGCGGCGATTCCTTGGGATCGGCATCGAAGCGCGCGACGTCACGTTGGATCCCGTGATCCCGGCGACTTTGAACGGGCTGCGCGTGCGGCTCGCGCTGTTCGGCAAGTCGGTGACGATGAGCTACGAAATCGGCAGCGCCGGCCATGGCGTGAGCGCGGTGAGCATCAACGGAGAAGCGCTGGCACTGACCAATGACGCCAATCCGCATCGCACCGGTGCTGCACGCATCGAGCGAGCTGCGTTTGTCGGCAAGCTCGACCGAGCGGACAACACGATACAGATCAAGGTAGGGTAGCCTGCACGCGGACGAGCGGGGCGCGAGCTCGGCAGGCTCGGGACTCCTGTGCGTCGATTACACATGAACAAACAACAAGTCGGCTGGTTGGAACGCATCTCTTTACGCTGCTGCGCCTGGTCGGAGCGCTGGATTCCGGACGCCTACGTGTTTGCGGTACTGGGCGTCATCGTGGTTGCTGTCGCGGCCATCGCGTTGGGCTCTCCTGTCGCGCAAACCGCCAAGGCTTTTGGCGACGGTTTCTGGAGCCTGATTCCGTTCACCATGCAGATGAGCTTCATCATCATCGGCGGCTATGTCGTGGCCAGTTCGCCGCCCGCCGCTCGATTGATCGACAAGCTCGCAGCCGTCCCTCGAACGGGGCGCGCGGCGGTGTGCTGGGTGTCTTTGATCAGCATGCTGTTCTCGCTGCTGCACTGGGGCTTGAGCATGATCCTCGGCAGCTTGCTGGTGCGTGCGCTGTCTCGGCGAGCAGATCTCGATATGGATCTGCGTGCAGCGGCCGCCGCTGCCTATCTCGGCATGGGCTCGGTGTGGGCGATGGGCTTGTCATCGTCAGCGGCGCAGTTGCAGGCGAATCCCGCGAGCATGCCGCCTGCATTGCTGCAGATCACCGGTGTGATTCCGTTCACGGAGACGATCTTCCTTTGGCAATCCATTGCGCTGACGGCCATCCTCATCGTCGTGACGCTGACGATCGCATGGTTGACGGCGCCGCAAGGAGAGAATGCGCAAACGGCGCAGCGGCTGGGAATCGTCACTGAGGCGCCGGTTATCCAATCGACGCTGAAAGCGACTCGGCCCGGCGAATGGCTCGAGCACAGCCCGGTGCTCAATGTGCTCATCGCCGCCTTGGGCGCAGCCTGGATCTTCCAGGAGTTCGCCACGAAAGGCGCTGCGCTCGCAATCTCCAACCTCAACACCTACAACTTCCTGTTTGTGATGCTCGGCCTGCTGTTGTGCTGGCGGCCCCGCGTGTTCCTCGATTCGGTGTCGAAAAGCGTTTCCGGTGTGAGCGGCGTGTTGATCCAGTTTCCGTTCTACGGCGGTATCGCAGCGATTCTAACGACAGCCGCAGGCAGCGATGGGCAGAGCATCGCGCACCATCTATCGACGTTCTTCGCGCAGGCCGCCACACGAGAGACATTCCCTGTCGTGATGGGCGTTTACTCGGCCGTGCTCGGATTCTTCGTCCCCTCGGGCGGCGGCAAGTGGATCATCGAAGCGCCCTATGTGATGCAGGCGGCGAATGAGCTGCGGGTCCACCTTGGCTGGGCGGTGCAGGTCTACAACGCGGCCGAGGCGTTGCCGAACCTGATCAACCCGTTCTGGATGCTGCCGCTGCTGGGAATCCTGAAGCTGCGCGCCCGAGACGTCATCGGCTTCACGATGATTCAGTTCATCGTGCACGTGCCGGTGGTGCTGTTCCTGCTATGGGCGTTCGGGCTGACGCTCGAGTACCAGCCGCCCGTACTGCCATGAGCTGCTGTTACTTGAGCAGCGCCGCTCGCACTTTCTCTTGGATGGCGGGAGTCACGCCCGCCGTCTTCGCAAGGTAAGCCTCGACATCGCCGATCTGCTCGAACGCCGCCTGCAGGAACGCCGGGTCGGCGCTGAATAGAACGCGCCGCATGTCTTCGGGCATCGACAACAGCGGGCTATGCGTGTCAGTCACACCGAGATGCGCTTGATGACGAGAGCGGATGAACTCCTCGAAGTTGCCCGAAGTGTTCGTCAGCAAGTAGTCCTGAATGGTCGCGTCTTCCGGCACGCCGAGGGATCGTAGCAACACGGCCACGGCGATGCCGGTGCGATCCTTGCCGGCCGCGCAGTGAACGATCAATGGAACATCTCCGTTCGCAATCGCGGAGAACATGCCGCCGATGCGCGGCCCCATCCATTCCGGCAGCGCGCGATACAGGGCGATCATCGTATCAAACATTCCCGAAGCATTCTTCGGTCGATCCGCAACGAGGTTGCGAATCGTCGGCGTAACCGCGCCGTCATCCCACGACAGAGCATTGATGTTCGTGTGCGGCCAGCGAGTGGGCTCTCGTTCGCGCTCCTCTGCACGTCGCAAGTCACAGATCGCCCGCACCTGCAGTTGGGTCAGTGGCGCGTGATCGTCTGCCGTGAAGTAAGTGAGTACGCCGGTGCGATACACCTTGCCCCAGCGTGTGTAGGTGCCTTGCCGAGTGCGATAGCCGCCGATGTCGCGAAAGTTACAGCCGCCCTGAAACGAGAGCACACGTTCGCGCTCGGCGCGAACGTCCGAAGCCGATGAAGTCATGGACACGCCTTACGAGGGGATTGCAGGGGAGTGTCTCACAGACGCCGCCGCGGTTCGACCGGGGCCGCGTTCTGCGAGCCGACTTGCAGGCGTGGTGGCGAATCAGTGCGCGAAAGGCGATGGCGTGCCAGCCGGTTCGAGCAGGTAGGAGTCCGTGGCATTCGTGCGCACGAAGCTCTGATCGCGGGTCTGATCCGGCGGCAGCGGCGCAAAGATGCGCCAGGATTGAGCAGGATTCAGCAGTGCCCAGACCGGCGCGGCGATGCCCGGCCAGACTCGGGGTGTATCGGTGGGGCGACGGTCGCGCTCGCCTTCGACCTGCACTTCCTCGATGTCTTCACGAATGAATGTGGTCGCCAGGATCCTGTTCAATTCTTCGGAGGTGTACAGCTGCGTGATCTGCGGCGCACGCAGATCGAGCGGCTGACGCGGGGGTGCTGTTTTCGCAGCGAAAACCGCGGTGTTGGTCGAAGCCGGCGTCGGTTCTGCGGCCAGCCCGTTGCCACTAAGCAATGCGCCGACGAGCACCATCCAGACCATCGAACCAGATCGGTTGAGCTTGGGCATGATGCGGCACCGACAAGCGCTGGTGGATAGAAACGCCCTTGATCCGCGGCCCTGGCTGCGATTAGTTTGCGCGGCCGAAGCCAAGGACCCATGCAGGTTAAGAAGCAGTATGACGCCTGAAAGTTCCAGCTCCAATACGTCGTCCTCGCACGCGCGCTCAGGCGCTTTATCACATATCCGCGTGCTGGATATGAGCCGCGTGCTGGCGGGGCCTTGGTGCGGTCAGATCCTCGCCGATCTCGGCGCGGAAGTGATCAAGATCGAGCGGCCGCGAGTCGGTGACGACACGCGCAGCTGGGGGCCTCCATATTTGAAGGATCGCGACGGCAACGACACTCGCGAATCCGCGTACTTCCTCGGTGCAAATCGCGGCAAGAAGTCGGTGACGCTCGATATCTCCAGGCCCGAAGGGCAGCAGGTGGCTCGCAGGCTTGCGGCTCGTGCGGACGTGCTGATCGAGAACTACAAGGCTGGCGATCTCACGCGGTACAACCTTGGCTATGAACAACTGAAGCCCATCAATCCGGGCCTCATCTATTGTTCGATCACCGGTTTTGGCCAGACCGGGCCGATGCGTCAGGTCGCCGGCTACGATTTCATCATCCAGGCCATGGGCGGGCTCATGAGCATCACGGGCGAGAAGGACGATCGGCCCGGCGGTGGGCCGCAGAAGGTCGGCGTCGCGGTCGCCGACATTACGACGGGCATGTACTCGACCGTGGCCATACTCGCGGCGATCGTGCATCGGTCGTTGACCGGCCAGGGGCAGTACATCGACATGGCGCTGCTCGATTCGCAGGTCGCGATGATCGCCAACATGAACATGAATTACCTGGTCAGCGGCAAGGCGCCGAGGCGCATGGGCAACGCGCACGCCAATATCGTGCCGTATCAGGTGTTCGATGCGTCCGACGGCCAGTTCGTCGTCGCCGTGGGCAACGATGGACAGTTCGCGAAGTTCTGCGAGGCTGCGGGGCAGACGTTTCACCAGGATCCCCGCTTCCTGCGCAACGACGATCGCGTGCGCAATCGCGACGTGCTCGTTCCGTTGCTGGCGGCGGTGTTGAAGCAGCGAACGGTGGCGGAGTGGATTTCGTCGTTCGAGCCGCTGGGCATTCCCGTCGGCGGCATCAACAGCCTTGCGCAGGTGTTCGATCACGAACAGGTGCGCAGCCGTGGCATGCGAATCGACCTGCCACATCCGCAGGCCGGAACGGTGCCCATGGTGGCCAACCCGATCAAGATGTCGGAGACGCCGCTGACTTATCGGTCGGCGCCGCCGTTGCTCGGGCAGCACACCCGCGAGGTGTTGACGGATGCCGGGCTGACTGCAAGCGAGATCGAGCAGTTGCAGACAGCCGGCATCGTTTGAATCGGCTCAAAAAAATTCTGCCGCCCCAGTGGGGCAGGGCGGCAGACAAGGGATGCTTTACTCGTACTCGTCGTTGCGATATTCCACTGCGACCTGATGAGTCGCCGGGAACGTGTGGGCGCAATGGGAGACATCGAATTGCCACTTCTCGAGCACGCTGCGTTTGGCGGCGAGGTCGAGCAGCAGATGACCGCTCGAGCGCTCGACATCCGCGCCGGTGGCCTGGCCGTCGGAATTGAGGGTTACGTTGATCAGCACCGTTCCCTTGTGCCCACGCAGTTGTGCGCGTTCGGGGAAATCGGTGTCGCTTCGGACCACTCGCATGCCGCAGGAGGCGGGGATGGCGGTGGCTACAGGAATCGCAGTGGTGGCCAGGATGGCGAGGCCGGTGGTGAGCATGTTCATTGCCGTCTCCGGGAAAGAAACCGCAGGGTCGTTCTGACAGGCGGGACGTCGCATAGAGAGCTTCGATTGCACTGGCCGGGTGCGCGAGGCTACTGTTAGTGACGCTACAGACCTGTCTGTTCGCATGCTACGTACAGGTCTGTAGCGCTGTCAAGCCGAATGAGGAGAGCCATGAGTCCAACTGCCAAGCCGCGCGCCGGGAATGAAGGGGCAGCCGCGCCCACCGAAAGCGTCCGCGACCGGATTCTGAACACGGCTCGCGACCTGTTTTATAAGGAAGGCGCCCGGGCTGTAGGGGTCGACACCGTCGTGGCGCGCTCGGGCGTGGCCAAGACCAGCTTGTATCGCTGGTTTCCCTCCAAGGACGCGCTGATCGTCGCGGTGCTGGAGCAGGCGCAAAAGGATCGCTGGGCGGGATGGGAAAAGACGGCGGCGCAGAGCGACCCGGAGCCGCGAGCGCGACTACGTGCGCACTTGAATGGCGTCGCGCGGTTTGTGAGTAGCTCACATTTCCGCGGCTGCCCGTTCATGAACATCACTGTCGAGTTCCCGGATCCTGAGCACCCGGCACGTGTGCTTGCTACCGCGGAAATGCAGGAGCTGCGTCGCCGCTTGCGAGGACTGGTGGACAACATCGAAGGCGTGGCGAATCCGGAAGAGCTCACCGAACAATTGTTGTTGCTCGTCGATGGCGCGTTCTCATCGGCGCAGGCCTTGGGCAAGAACGGGCCGCAGTCGTACCTGGTGGCCGCGGCCGACGCGCTGGTCGACGCTCAGCTCAAGAAATAACGGGCGGTAATCAGGCGGTCGGCGATCTCTACCGCCAACACGACGCCGGCGAGCTTCAGCTGCCGGCGGACATCTCCGCTTCCAGTTTCTCGCTGGCCGTGAGCCATTCGGTTTCGATGTTGGAAATGTCGCGCTTGAGCTGTGTCTGCTTTTGCAACAGATCCTGCAGCTTCTGCTTGGAGCTGGGATTGTAGATGTCGGGCTCGGCGAGAGCGGTCTCGACGACGGCTCGCTCCTGCTCCAGCTTCGCCAGCTGCTTTTCGAGGCGAGCAATGTCCGCCTTGATCGGGCTGAGTCGATTGCGGCGCTCGGCCTCTTCGCGCTTGCGTTGTTTCTTCTGATCGGCGCTGAGCGCGGCCGGCGCGCCTTCGTCTTCTGTCGCGGTCTCCGCATCTTCGCGCGTTTGGAACCACTTGGCGTAATCGTCCAGGTCGCCGTCGAACGGCTGCGCGCGACCCTGATCCACCAGGATCAGATCGTCGGCCACGGCTCGTAACAAATGCCGATCGTGCGAGACCAGGACGACGGCCGCCTCATAGTCCTGCAATGCCATCGCCAGTGCCTGGCGCATCTCCAGGTCCAGATGGTTGGTAGGCTCGTCGAGCAGCAACAGATTCGGTCGCAGATAGCTGGTCAGCGCCAGCACCAGCCGCGCCTTTTCGCCGCCGGAAAACGGGCCTACCGGCTCGAACACGCGATCGCCGGTGAATCCGAAACTGCCGAGGAAGCCACGCAATTCCTGTTCGGTCGCTTTCGCTGCGGCTTCGCCGCCCAGCCGTTTCAAATGGCCGAGCGGAGAATCGTCCACAGTGAGTTGTTCGAGCTGATGCTGTGCGAAGTAGCCGATCTTCAGATCCCGTGCTTCGGTGCGCTTGCCGTCGAACGCGCTGAGCTCGCCGGCGAGCAGTTTCATCATGGTCGATTTGCCGGCGCCGTTGCGCCCGAGCAAGGCGATGCGACTGCCTGGGGAGATGGTCATGCTGATGTTCTGGAGCACGACGCGCTCGCCGTAGCCGACCGATTGTTTCTCCAGCGCCAGCAGTGGCCGCGGCAGTTTTTGTGGCGCGAGGAACGTGAACTCGAATTGTGAGTCGACGTGCGCCGGCGCGATCTTCTCCATGCGCTCCAGCGCTTTGACGCGGCTCTGCGCCTGCTTGGCCTTGCTGGCCTTCGCTTTGAAACGCTCGATGAAGCTCATCATGTGCTTGATCTCGCGCTGCTGCCGCTCGTACATCGATTGCTGTTGCGCCAACTGCGAGGCGCGTTGCTCTTCGAATGCGGAGTAGTTGCCGGTGTAGATCTTCGCTGCGCCGTTCTCGATGTGAACGATGCGGTCGACGGTGCGATCCAGGAACTCGCGATCGTGCGCGATCATGAGCAGTGTGCCTTGATAATTGCGCAGCCACTGTTCCAGCCAGATCACGGCGTCGAGGTCGAGGTGGTTGGTAGGCTCGTCGAGCAACAGCAGATCGGAGCGGCACATCAGTGCCTGCGCCACGTTGAGACGTACTCGCCAGCCACCGGAGAAGTCGCTGACCGCACGTGTTTCATCTGCGGCGGAGAAGCCGAGACCATGCATCAACTTACCGGCGCGGCTACGTGCGTCGTAGCCACCCAGCGCGGCGTAGCGGGCGTGCAGCTCGCCCAATTTGGCGCCAGCGTTGCTCGCTTCAGCTTGCGCGATGGCTGCCTCGGTTTCTCGCAGCTCCTCATCGCCGTCCATCACGAACTCGATCGCCGGCCGTTGCGTCGCTTCCAGCTCCTGCGCCACATGCGCAACCACAAGCTGTGACGGGTACTCCACGCTGCCAGCATCCGGCTGCAGTTCCCCCAGCACCAGCGCCAGCAAGCTCGACTTGCCGCAGCCATTGGCCCCAACGATGCCTACCTTCTCCCCGCGATACACGGTGAAGGACGCATCCGAAATCAACAGGCGCGTACCGCGCCGAAGGGCGAGGGAGGAGAAGCTGAGCATGAATGGGCCGAGTCAGGCGGCTGCCGGAGGGCGCGTATCGTACCGGGGACGCCCGGTTCTGGCTAACCCGCGCTCGGTGCGCGGGTCGGTAAGGAGCCTACGACGCGAACAGCTCGCTGACTTTGGCCCGACCGCTTTCTTGCGTGAGCACCAGGGCCAGGAACTCATCGGCGGTCATGGCGTCGCCGAACAGGCGACCCTGGCCGTAGTGACAGCCGCGGCCGCGCAGGAAGTTGAATTGTTCTTCGGTCTCGACGCCTTCGGCGACGACTTCCACTTCCAGCGCTTTGCCCATGTCGATGATGGTGCGAACGATGGTGGCGTCGTCGCTGTTGATGGCGGCATCGCGCACGAAGGATTGATCGATCTTCAGCGTGCCGATCGGGAACTGCTGCAAGGCCGACAACGATGAATAGCCGGTGCCGAAGTCGTCGATCGACAGGTGCAGGCCCATGGCGTACAGCTCATCGAGCAGCTTGATGGTGCGCTTCGGGTCGACCATGAGGGTGGTCTCGGTGATCTCCAGCTCGAAGCAGGTCGGCGACACCTCATGGCGTCGGAACACCGATTTGCAGCGGGTGATGAAGCTCGCCTGGCGCAATTGTTTCAACGACAGATTGATCGAGACGCGGCCGGGGTTCTTGATCTTGTCCTGCCAGCGGTGATAGTCGGCGCAGACGCGGTTCAGCACCCATTCGCCGATCCCCAGGATCAAATTCGTTTCTTCCGCCAGCGGAATGAACTGCGACGGCGGAATGTCGCCGTGCCCGGGCAGGCGCCAGCGCAACAACGCTTCGGCGCCGATGATGCGACCGTCGCGCAGATCGACCTTGGGCTGATACACCATGATCAGCTCGTCGCGCTCGAGCGCGCGACGCAGCTTGCTCTTCAGCATCAAACGTTCGACGGCTGCGGCGTTCATGTCGGGCGAGTAGAACGCGAAGCTGTTGCCGCCGTTTTGTTTGGAGTGATACATGGCCGCGTCGGCGTTGCGGATCAGGTCGATCACGTTCTCCGCGTCCTTCGGGCAGAACGCGATGCCGACGCTGGCGGTCAGGAACACTTCCTGCTGATCCACGTAGTACGCCTTGCAGACCTCCGCGAGCACCATGCGGGCGAGGTTCGCGGCCTGCGTGCGCTCGTCTTCGGTGTCCGCGAAGCCTTCGATGAACAAGCCGAACTCATCGCCCGCCAGTCGGCCGACCACGGCTTCGCGCGGCAGGATGCGAATCAGACGTTCGCTCAGCACTTCCAGCGTGCGGTCGCCGGCGGCGTGGCCGAACGTGTCGTTGATCTCTTTGAACCGATCCATGTCCAGATACAGCAGCACGATGCCGCGATCGTTACGCCGCGCGCGTGCGATCGCCTGCTGCAACATGTGCTGGAACTGCATGCGGTTCGGCACTTTGGTCAGCGCGTCGTAGCGGGCGAGGTAGCGAATGCGACGCTCGGCGCGCTTGCGATCCGTGATGTTGCGGACCACGAAAATCGTGCCCTGGAACTGCGGATCGTCGCCGGCAATCGGTGCGCCCGAGAGCGACACTGGAATCGTTTGCCCGCTGTGGGTGGCGATGACCGTCTCGCGGGTCTCCACGCCCGCCGCTTCGAGCGAGAAGTTCTCGCGCTCGTTCTCGGCGATCAGGTTGATGAACGGCTGGCCGGAGATCTCTTCTTCGTTGTAACCGAACAGACGAACCGCCGCGTCGTTGATCTTGCGCACCATGCCGTCCGGCGAGGTCACCAGCACGGCGTCGTTCATGCTGTTCAGGACGATGGTCAGGTAGTTCTTGGTGATGGTCGTCTGACGCAGGTTCTGGCGCATCCGATCCAGCGCCATTTCCAGCTCGGCAATCTCGTCGTTGCTGGTGACTTTATGCGGGCGGGTGTAATCGCCTTCGCCGATGCGTTCGGCCGAACGGATCAGTTCGACGATCGGGCGCTCGAGGCGCTGCGCAAGCATCCACGCAACCAGCGTCAGCAGGCCGGTGATGAGCACGCCCACACCGGCGACGATCCAGATGCGGCGTTCGAAGTCACGCTGTTGAACTCGCTCCAGTTGCGTTTTCAATGCGTGTGCGGTGTCGGCGAGGCCGGGCCGGCCGACGATGATCTCCAGGGTGCCGAGCGATTCGACGCCGCCGAGGCCACGACGGATGGTGCGCTTGTCCTGATCGGTGATCTGCTTGATCCACTGATCCTGCCGGACGGTTTCGTAGATGATCGAACCGTTGGGAGCGACGACGCGCGCGGAAATCGAATACGGATTGTTCAGCAGCGAGCTGACGACTTTCTCGACCGTTCCGTTGTCGCCGTCGCGCAGGGCCGTTTCGAGGGCCTGTGCGCCGGTCGCCGCCATGTCGCTTGCCAGCAGATCCAGCCGCTGGGCTTCGGCGTTCAACAACGATCGTTCGCCGTGGCGGACCAGCACTTCGCTCGACTTGCGGTAGTCGAGGTACTCCAGCAGGAACAGGGTCGCGGCAATGGCCATACCCGCCGCGATAGCGACGGAGAGCAATCTGATTTTCAGGCCCCGCGATCTCAACCCATACTCCGCAACTTGCTTGCTTTGTGCAGCCGGAGTGCCGCGGGCTGCAGAGCCCCGGGCTGACCGGACTGGCTTCGGCACGGTGGCACTACCGCTTCGTTCCGGCATGATACTCGTGTTTCTCGTGGTAGCGAGACACTCGAGCTACTTGTCGGTTTTTTTAACATACCGATCGATTAGAATGTTAAAAAGCGCGGCAAATGCCGCTTTTTTTAACTATTTGCCGCAACGTTAGGTTATCTGGGACACCCATTGTGATGAACGAGCTCGAGCTCACCGGACAGTCGCGCAGTCATGTCGTGGAGTTGAGTGATCCGCCTTGCATGCTTCATTACGAGGCAGTGGCATCCTTTCTCTCGATGAGAGACGCCGCGCGCGGTGACGGAATCGATCTCACGCCGCGCTCCAGCTTCCGTGACTTCCACGCCCAGATCGGCATCTGGAATCGCAAGTGGCGCGGCGAGCGGGCCATCTATGATCGTGAGGGCGCATTGCTCGATCGCAAGCAGCTGTCGGATTCGGCGGCGGTCGATGCGATTCTGTGCTGGTCGGCGATCCCCGGCGGCAGCCGGCATCACTGGGGCAGCGATGTCGACGTCATTGATGCTGCGGCAGTACCGCCGGACTACACGGTCGAATTGCTGCCCGGTGAATACGCACCGCAGGGAATATTCGGGCGGCTCTCGCAATGGCTCGATGCGAACATGCATCGCTTCGGGTTCTACCGGCCGTATCGCACCGATCGTGGCGGTGTGAGCCCCGAGCCGTGGCATCTGAGCTATGCGCCGATTTCACAGCCGGCGCTGGAGTCGCTGAGCCTGTCGACGCTGCGGCGAGTTCTGGAAGCCAGCAATATCGAAGGCAAGCCCTACGTGCTGGCGCGGCTGCCCGAAATCTACACGCGCTTCCTGCTCGCGGTGGACACGCCGCTGTGATCAGTCGGCTGGTTGCCGCCGCGAGAAGTCTCGCACTCGATCGAGGAATCGCAGCGGCATCCAGCGTTTCATCCGCCACATCATTCGCGCCGCTTTTGGTAGCACGATGTAGGTGCGGCCGTCGGCGGAATCTGTCAGTAGATCGCGCGCAACCTGCTCGACCGACAGTTCGGAGCGTTGCGTGACTCTGTTCGCGATGGCTCGCGCATGCTCCGGGCCGCGCAATGTTTCCAATAACGAAGAACGAAAGAACGACGGCATGACTACGGAGACTTGCGTGCCGACCGCATGCAGTTCGTTCACCAGGGTTTCACTGATCGATACGACGGCCGCCTTGGTCGCGTTGTACGAGATCATGCCCGGTGCGGACGCGAAGGCCGCGGCGCTCGCAACGTTGATCAACAAGCCGCTGCCGTTACGTTGCAGATGAGGGATGGCGGCGCGCGAGCCGTGCACGACACCCATCACGTTGATGTCGATGATCCAGCGCCAGTCTTCCAGCGATACTTCCATCATCGAACCGCCGCCCGCGACGCCGGCGTTGTTGATCATCACGTCCAGACCGTCATGAGTCGCGGCAAATGAATTCACCGCGACGGTGAGCTCATCCGCGTGGGTGACATCACCCGGATAGGCGAGCACTTGCACGCCGGCATCGGCGAGTTCGCCTTCGACGCTGGTGAGGCGTTCGAGATTGCGATCGAACAGCCCGAGCGTCCAGCCGTCGGCCGCCAGCTGTCTGGCCAGTTCCAGGCCCAGTCCGCTGCTTGCGCCTGTGATGAACGCGCGCTTGTGCGGGAATCGGGCATTCAGCCGTGTGAACCGTTCACTCATCCGTGCAGTATGAAGCTCTTATCCCAAGAAAGCGCGAACCAACCACGCAGCCCAGGCGGCGAGCGCCATCAGAGCCAGGCCAGGGATGAGCTCGAAGGCGTAGCGGCGATCGCCCATCGAGAATGCGACCGCCGTTTTGCTCACCACGTTGGTCGAGAAACCGACCAGCACCGCCAGGGCGGCGAACTCAGCGGGAGTGCGTCCGCTCGCGGCCAGCGATGCCGACGAAATCGCAGGCGCATGGGCATCGGTAAAACCGGCGACACCGGCTGCGATCATCAGTCCTCGATCGCCGAGCCATTGGGTCAGCAGGGCCGAGATCAGCAGCGTGAGTCCGACCACCAGCACGAAGATGATCGCGGTCTTCGGTTCGAACGGTCTGCCTTTCGGCGCGTCTCCCGCAGCGGGTGCTTCTCGGAAGCTGCGTATGGCGAAAATGCCTGCGTAGATCACGGCAGCGATCAACGACGCGATCAGCGAAGGCAGCAGCAGCCAGAGCGTTGGCGAGCTCACCAGACCCACGACGATGACGAGCTGTATCACTGTCGCCACCGACGATGCGGCAGCACCGGCCACCGCTCCTTCGCGAAAGTCCGGTTGGCTCTTTGCGCGTGCGCCCATTGCGCCGATCGTCGCCGTGCTCGAGACGAAGCCGGACAGCAGACCGGCGACCGCCAGTCCGGTTCTGGCGCCGAGCGCACGCAAGGCGACGTAACCGAGCGCGTTGATCGCCATGATCAGCACCGCGAGCATCCACAGTTTTCGCGGTTGTACTACGCCCCACGGATCGATCGGTTCAGTCGGTGTGAGCGGCAGGATCACCAGAGCGGCGGCGGCCAGCAGCAGGCCGTCGCGCACTTCCTCGTCGGTCAGAACGTTCTGCACCCAGTCGTGCGCGTGTTTGCGGAACGTGAGCAGGATGGCGACGATTACCGCCAGCGCAGCGGCCAGACGCGGCTCGCCAACTGCCAGGCCGCCGAGCAGGAATGTAACGATCATCGCGATCTCGGTGGTGAGGCCGGGATCGGTGTCGCGAGTTCGCGCGTAGCCGACTGCGATCAACAGTCCGACGATGCCGCCGGTGGCGATGAAGACGTAGATGCCGCCGATCCACAGACCGAGCGCGCCGGCGAGCGAGATGAGAGTGAAGGTGCGCAGCCCCGCGACTGCGTGTTGCGATCCGGCGCCTTTGGTGCGCTCACGCTCGATGCCGATGAGAAAGCCGACGGCGAGCGCGACGCCGAGGTTTATCCAGCCACTGTCTTGAGGATCGACTGCCATCCCGCCATTTTAACGCGACGGCAGGATCGATCGGCTCAACCGCTCTTCCACACCTGTTTGAGATGGCCGATGACCAGCGAGCGGATGTTCTGTACCGGATTGCGCTCCCAGGTGAAGCACGGCGGGTCGCGACGGAGCATGGGCCAGCGCCCCGTGCGCAGCACCTCGCTGAGATAGCTCAGGTTCGCTTCGATCGCTTCCATGTACGGGTTGCGGCCGTTGAACAGCGATTCCAGGTAGCCGTAGGCGCTGCCGAACTCGCCATCCAGCCGCGAGCGGCGCACGTCCTCGATGAAGCCCGGCGTCTGCCGCAACACATCCAGGCCGGAGCTGTACTTCACCGAAGTCTTGCCGTTCGCATCGCTCGGCATGGCAATCCCGCCGAGTACGAACTCGGGATAGAGCCGATCGCGGCATTTCTCCAGATAACAGCGATCGGACATCTGCGCGATCAGATCGCCCGTGCCGATCAGGTGGCCGAGCTTGCGGTCGCGCGGATCGTCCAGGCGGATCTGGTCGAACTGCACTTCGTAACCGGTGAAGTGCACGATCTTGGTCGCCACCGGCACCCATTCGGCCATGCCGATGGTGGGCAGGTAACGACCGATGAATTGGGCGCTGCGGCTGACGTGGCTGAGCGTGAACTCGGCGCCGTTGCGATGCGTCTGGTCGTCGGTCTGACGGATGTAACCGGCGTCATGAAACAACGCGGTCACCACGCCGAGGATGGCGCGCTCCGGACCGAGGCGTTCATCTGCCAGATGGGTGCGGTCGTAACTGACGATCAGGCGGGCGACGGCGAGCGTGCCGTCGAGCGAGTGCTGCAGATCGTGATAGACGGTGTCGCAACCGTAGTAGCCGGGAAACTGACCGTTGAACAGGCGTTCGAAGTCCCGGAACGCGGTGTCGACCCGGTCGAGCGGATAATGCGGCCAGCTCTGTCGAAACAGTTCGACCACGGCCCGACGGACCGCATCAGGTGAGCTCACCTGCACGGTGTTGGTGACATCGAAATCGCTGCGCCGATACTGCATTTATAGAGGGAGACTCGTTGCGAAAAATTGCAAACGATGCGGCGAGTCTAGTCCGCTTTCGGCGTTTGTCCATGTCGGAAAAATTGTCAGGATTTGGCGTCACTCGCTGCGCCGGAGCGGTTTTTTCTGCGGTTTTGCTCATGGTTATTGCCGCGCCTTCGCGTGCCGCACGGTGCAGCGTCGGCCATGAGTTTTTCGCCGTGTGACAAGCTTCACATTACTCAAGCGGCTGGGAATGGCGCCCGAGCCGGTCGATGCGCAATCGGTTCTGGCGATACGAAACGCTGCCCTCGTCAAAGCCCTTCCTGGGTGCGCTTGATGTCGGCCATGCCGGCTTCGATCATCGCGGCGACCGTGGGGGCCAGCTCGTTCGGCAACAGATCGGACAGCCAGCTGAACCGGCAGCCGCCGTCTTCGAGCGGCGCGACTTGGGCGGCGCCGTTGTAATGAACGAAGGGCTCGTCGACGATGGCCCAGCAGACCCGTCGCGTGGCGTCGTCGACGCTCACGATCAGCTCTCGCGCCTGGCGGCCATCGGCAAACGTGACCACGCGGACGTCCTCCGCTTCCATTCTGGTATCGACGACGAAGCCGGGGCACAACCGTGTATGCAATGCAGCTACGTCGCGCAGCGCCTCCCATACTTTTTCGGGCGACGCCTGGATGTGAATTTCACGACGGATACTGGCCATGGCTGCTCTCCTGTAGAGGAGCAGTCAGCTTAGGCCTGGCCGGTCAGGCGCGCTGTCGGAATCTTATGCTCAGCTGCGCTCGAGTGTCGGATAGCGCGTGTGCCAGAAGCGTTCGTAATAGATGGGGGCGATGGACGCGAAACCCGCTTCGTAGGCGAGCGTGATTTTCTCGCCACCGATCAACAGCACTTCGGCCACTTCGATCTGCACCCGACCTTCCTGCTTGAAGTCGCCCCAGGTGCACCGGCGGGTCTGCAACGGCGAGAATTCGAACCGGGAGCCGCGATAGATGCCGAACACTCGCGCGGTGGTCATGACATACCAACGCTGGCCGTCGATGAAACAACTCACGACGCACAGCTCGCCCGGATTCAGCTGAATCACTCGCGCCAGCGCGTCGTGCACTTCCTCGAGCTGGGTGAAGCGCCAGTCCGACTGCTTTACGTGACTGCGGATGTACTGCAGTACCGCGACCTGAATGACTGAGTGTGGCCAATCGCTCATACGCAAAGCGGGTTCCGTGCACCACGTCCGTGTTCAGAAAAGTGGGCAATGATCATATCGCCCACCTCGGCGGCTGTATATAGAAACAGGGATGACATTCCGCGGGCACGCAGCAATGTATCACCAGGTTGCTGTCATCGCTTATTCCTTCGCCTGGAACTGCGGATCCGAGAGCTTCACTTCGGTGAGCGGACCGTATTTGCGCAGCTCATCGCGAATCGCGTCGGCTTTGCCGATGACGACCAGCACCAGGCGCTCACTGGTCGGGATCACTTCGTCGATGGCGCGTTTGGCGTCTTCCAGAGTCACGGCCGCGAGTTTGTTGCCGTAGTCGTCGATGTAGCTGCGATCCAGCCCGTAGAACTCCAGCGTCGCGAGCTGATAAGCCCACTGGGACGCGGTTTCCAGGCCGAGCGGATACTGACCGAGCACGTAGCTCTTGGCGGACTCGAGCTGTGCGGCGTCGATGGTCCCGTTGTGCAACTTGTCGAGCGTCGCAAAGGCGAGGTCGATGGCCTCGATGGTCTTTTCGGTGCGCGTGAACGAGCCGAGCTCCCAACTGCCGCCTTCGGTCATCCGATCGAACCTGGAGCTCGCCCCGTAGCTCAAACCACTGCGGATGCGCAGCTCCGTATTCAGCATGGAGGTGAAGCGGCCGCCGAACAGAGTATTCACGATGTCGAGCGAAGCGCGTCGCGGGTCGTTCCTGGGGACACCGACCTCGCCGCACCAGAAATACGACTGCACGGCGTCGGGCGCATCGACCAGCAGAACGCGTCGCTGTGTCACCGGAGTTTGTTTGGGCAGGACGGGTAGCGATTTGCCGGCTTTGCGCCAGTTCGCGAATGCGCTCGACAGCTGTGATTTCAGCTGCGCCGTTTTGAAGTCGCCCGCAACGGCGATGATGGCTCGATCGGCGCCGAAGTTGTCCTCGTAGTACTGCCGGACGTCCGCATGCTTGATCGCTGCGAGACTTGCTTCGCTGCCACCCACTGAACGGCCATAGGGATGCGCACCGAACAAGCTGGCGGCGCCGTAGATGGACGTGAGCGCCGAGCGATCGGAGTCTTTCGCTGCGCGAATGAACTCGATCGATCGGTTGCGCAGCGTTTCGAACTGCTCGGCTTCCAGGCGCGGCCGCTGCAACACATCTGCAAGCAACTCGACCATCAACTTCTGATCGCGCGCCAGAAACGATCCCGTCACCGAGATGCTCTCGGTGCTGGCGCCGGTCTGGATCGAGCCACCGACCGAGGCGACCGTCTCCGGGAATGTATTTGCGTCGCGCTTGCCCGCGCCTTTCTCGAGCAGGTTGGCGACCAGACTGGCGGTACCGAGGCGATCGGCGGGATCGGTCAGCGCGCCGCCGCGAACGACCGCAGTGAAGGAGATCAGGGGTACATCGTGACGTTCCATCAACAGCAGCGTGGCGCCGTTGGCGAGCTGCACTTTCTCGAAGTTGGGTGTCTTCACCGCGCTGGCGGCGAAGGCGGCGGGCGCTGCGAGTGAGCAAACAGTTGCAGCGATGACGACGAAGCGACGGACGCGGTTCATTGCGCACCTCCCGTCTGGGTCTGGGCTGTTTCGGGCGATGGCTGCGCTTTCAATACTCCCACGGTCCGGTTCGTCGGACGCAGCAGTTCTGCGGCGAGCTTCTGAATGTCCTGCTGTGTTACCGCTTCATAGGCGCGCGGCTCGTCGAACAGTTTCTCGTGACCTCCTTGCAGCACCTCGAAGGCGCCCAGCGCCTGCGCCTTGCCGTCGATCGTCGCAAGGCCGCGCCAGAAATCGGCGAGCGCCTGGCTGCGAGCGCGAGCCAGCTCATCCTTGCTCACGCCTTCTTTGACGATGCGCTCGATCTGCCGCGTGAATTCGGCCTCGGCCTGCTCCGCATCGCCATCGGCCGGCAGCGACAGGAAGAACCACACCAGACCGGGATCGAAGCCGGAGGTGAAGTAGCTGTCTGCCGAGATCGCCAGCTTCTGTTCTTCGACCAGCGTGCGATGCAGACGGGATGCATCGCCGTCCGTCAGCACGCGGGTGAGAAGGTCCAGCGCAGGCCGCCGCGGGTCCGCGCCGGAAATGCCGTGATAAGCGACCTGGATGAGCGGAGTCTGCGCATCGGCGTTCACCGCGACACGCCGCTCGCCGAGCTGCTCCGGTTCCTGGGTTTTCACTGGCCGCGGCGGTTCCTGCTTGGGAATGGGCTCGAAATATTTGCGGGCCAGCGCGAACACCTGGTCCGGCTCGACATCGCCCACCAGCACCAGCGTGCAATTGTTCGGCGCGTAGTAGGTCGCGAAGAACTGCTTCAGATCGTCGCTGGTCCAGGAGAGGATGTCCGATGGCCAGCCGATGGTCGGAATGCCGTACGGATGCGCGAGGAATGCAGTCGCCTGCACTTGTTCCTGCAGCCGGCCTTGATGGCTGTCATCGACTCGCAGGCGGCGCTCGGAATGAACCACGTTGCGCTCGCTCTCGATCACTTCGGGATCGAACGAAAGATTCTGCAGCCGGTCCGCCTCCAGCTCGAACACGGTTTCCAGCGCCGTGCGCGGGAACCAGTCCTGATAGACGGTCACGTCGTCGCTGGTGAACGCGTTGTTGCGTGCGCCGTTGGCTTCGAGGATCTGATCGAACTCGCCGGGGGCGCGTGTACTCGTGCCGTTGAACATCATGTGTTCGAAGAAATGCGCGAGCCCGGTGATGCCCGGGGCTTCATTGCGGCTGCCGACGTGCACCCAGTTGTAGAGCGCGACATTGGGGATGTCGTGGTCCGGCCAGACGATGATCTGCATTCCATTCGCCAGGGTCGTGGTGCGGATTTCCTTGGCGCCCGGCACCTGCGCGAAGCTCGCCGGCGCGCACAGCGCCAGCCCGAACAACAGCATTCCAGTCAGTCGAGACGATCGAGCGCGGGGACTCATGCACAGCTCCTGCAAATGAGCCGGCATCATAACGAGATCGAGGCAAGCACGGAGTCGCGCGACTTGCGCGCCAAAAAAAAGCGCCGCCAGCGGGGAAGAACGCGTGGCGGCGTGAGTTCGAACTCAAGGGCTCGCAATTTCCGAGCTTGCTTGGAGGTTCAGCGCATAAATGCCAGCTGATCGTTGCAACGGCTGTGCCAGCGCCTGTAAAAATTCCATGACGCAGAGCGCATCTTCCGGATCAGTCACTTATAAAGATCGGTATGACAGTCGGTCAGGCTGTCGGGCTGACGCGAAATGTCAGCTTCGGACCGCTTCGGTGACTTGCGTCACGGACTGACGCCATTCGCCGACTGCACCCTGCATGACTACTTCTGGAGCACGGTGAATAATCCGAGCTCGCTTGTTTGGAGATGTTCATGGCCGATACGCCACGCCGCCGTCTTGCCGACCGTGTTTCCAGCAGCCCGACGTTCATCGGCTCCGGCTCGCGCTTCAGGGGCGACCTTGAATGCGCCAGCGACCTGGTGGTCGGCGGCACGGTGATCGGCGATGGCGATGTGCAAGGCTCGCTGACGCTCTCCGACAGTGGACGGTGGGAAGGCGAGCTTCGCGCCGGCAATGCCGTCATCGCGGGCGAGGTCGTGGGCTCGGTCACGGTTGCCGAAAAACTGGAGTTGCGCGCCACTGCTCGTATCCGAGGTTCGTTGAACGCGCGCTCGATTGCGGTTGCCAAGGGCGCCATCATCGAGGGCGACATGGCGGTGACCACCGGCTCCCCGGTCGTGCACTTCGAAGAGAAGCGCGGCGACAAATAATTTCCGCAGAAGACCCGACCTCGCTTCCGCCGAAAGGAAGACCGGCGCGAGTCGTTGAGCAGCTTCGGACGTCTACTGGCAGCTGGTCAGGCTGTCGATCCACTGCGAGATCAACGATACGCCCGCCGTGTCCACGGTGTGCGATCCCAGCGGAGGCATCGCCGATGGATCGCGGCGGTTCATGCGATTCACCACCAATGAATTGGCCGAGCTGCCGGTCGCGATCAGGCGCGCCTGCGAGCCCAGTCCAAGATCGCCGGCGCGAGGCGCCGCGTTGCAGGCATTGGTCGCAATCAGACTGGTCGAGTAGCGAAGATCCAGATCGGTGGGCGCTGTCGTGCTGGGCCGATGGCACTGTGAACAGTTCGTGTGCAGGTAGGCACGAGCGCGCTCGGCGAGCGTTCCGGCGGCGCCGAATGGGTCGGGCATCGTCGGCTGGCTCGATGCATCGGCAATTGCCGGCGTCAGCATGCCGATATGATTCAGCGTCGTCAGCTCGTTCGCCGACCGATTGGTCTGCGGATAGGTGAACGAGCGATTGAGCTGCGCGGTCTCCAATCCCAACGAGCGTCCTGCGGCTTGGGTGTGACAGTCGAGGCATTGCCCCTCGCTTGGGAATATCCAGCTGCCCCCGCCGCTGAGCGCGCGCGTGGCGCCACCTTCCAGCAGCGTGGCCTGCGTCTGTGCCGCGTTCCATTCATAGCTGAAGCCGCCCCATACTCCATCGGGATGCCGCATGAACAGACGCGTTTCGATCAGCTGGGTACCGATGCGGAAGTTCTTCATCAGCACCGTGCCGGGCGGGAAGCTCCAGTCGCCGTCGGTGCCGATGGTGATGTTCTGGCCATCCGGGAGCGCGATCCAACGATCCTTCTCCGCGCCATCCGACCAGAACGGCGCATTGACGGTGTAAGGAATGAGGCCGGAGGCCGGCTGCCTCGGATCGGTCGCGCTGACGCAGCCGGTCTCGCTCAACTGGCGAGGAGCGGTGTCGACGCCAGTGGTGGACCCGAAGTTGATTCGCTGCAGAGTGCCGTTGTAGTCGACCACATACAGCTCGCCGTCGTTGCCCTGACCGAAGGAAGAAATACTGAACGCAGTGTCGAGCAGTTGCGTCGGCTCGCGCGGCTGCGTGGCCGACTCGGCGATCCAGGCCCAGATGCGACCGGAGCCGAAGTCGCCGAACAGATATCGTCCGAGCAGACTGGTGTTCTGCGTGCCTCGGTAGACATAGCCGCCCGTTACCGCGACGCCGAGCGTGCGACCGTACTGCGCAATGGGATCGATGAGCGTGGCCGTGCTGCAGCCCGGGGTGCCCGGATTGAAATCGTTGGCGCCTTCCCGGCAGCGCCAACCATAGTTGCCGCCGAGTGTGACCAGGTCCACTTCCTCCAGCGATGATTGTCCGACATCGCCGACCCACAGGTCGCCGTTCTCGCGATCGAAGCTCCAGCGCCATGGGTTGCGAAACCCATACGCGTAGATTTCAGGGCACTCGCCGCTCGCGCGTCCGGCCGGTGGGCACATGGGGTTGCCGGCATATGGATTCGTTGGCGGAATCGCGTAGCGCTGACCGCCGGTGACGTTCACATCGATACGTAACATCTTGCCGAGCATGGTCGTGAGTCGTTGCCCGTTGCCGGTGTCGCCATGTCGATCGCCGCCGCCACCGCCATCGCCGGTGCCGAGATACAAATATCCATCGGGCCCGAACGCGATGTTGCCGCCGTTGTGATTGTCGAACGGCTTGTCGATGGTCAGCAGGTTCGTTTCGGTGGCCGGGTTCAACGTCGCGCCGCCATCGCTGCTGGTGAATGAGGAGAGTCGTATCACGAATGGATCGTTGTGCGTGTAGGCGAGAAACACCCGACCGTCGGTGGGATAGTCGGGATGAAACGCCATGCCCAGCAAACCCGCCTCGCTGCCGCCGAGGACTTCGGAGCTTTGCGCGCGGATGTCGATGAACGTGCTCGCGCTCGTTGGGTTGGAGCCGACGAATTGCTGCACGATGCCGTTCTGCTGAACGACGTACCAGCGTGAGCTGTCGTGCGGAGCCTGTAACAACGCCACCGGCATGGTGAACGACAGGTTGGTGAATCGACTCAGGGAAATATCGCTGCCTGCACTGGGGCGGGGCCATGCAATACAAGTAGCATTCGCAGGCCGCGCGTCGAGGCCTGAACTGCCAGTGGATGGTGGTGGCGCCGGCGGCGAGGGCGGAGGTTGCTGCCCGGCCGGCTGCTGCTGAGTGCCAGAGCCGCCGCCACATGCCTGCATTCCCGCCAGCAGGCATGCAGCGAGCGCCAATCGAGTGAGCGGTCCGTTCATGAGGAAGGAGCCTTTATGAATGCTTCAGGAAGCTCGGCCAGTCGCGTCGATGTTTACAACGTTTGACCGGTCAATGCAGATCCGCGGCATGCCCATCGAGTCCTGTTCTAAGATAACAGCCGAGTCACTGGAGCCGCGCGCCAGGATGAGTGCCAGCAGACTGTTCTCGCCCTTGCCCGATTTGATCGCTCAACGCGGCAACACCGATGAGTACCCCGAAAATACCCTTCCGGCGCTGCGCTCGGCGTTGGACCTTGGGGCACGCCACATCGGCTTCGACGTTCAGCTCACCGGCGATCGGCAGCCGATATTGCTGAACCATTCCAATCTCGAGCGCATGAGCGGACTGGCGCGCAATGCGTTGGAAATGTCCTGGTCGCAGCTGGCGAATATTTCGGTGAGCGAGCCTGAACGGTTCCAGCAGAAGTTCACCGACATCGGCGTGCCGACGCTAGCGCAGGCGGTGAGTCTGGTTGCGACTCATCCCGCCGTGACCGCGTTCGTAGAGATCAAGCGCGCCAGCTTGCGTGTCTTCGGCGCGGACGTGGTCGTCAGAAAGATCTGTGAGGTCCTCAGACCGATCGTGCGCCAATGCGTGCTGGTGTCGCGAGATCTGGTAGCCATACATCACGTGCGACAGATTTCTTCCTACCGCATCGGCTGGCTCTTGTCTGAATACTCCAGCCTGTCGGCATTGAAGTGCGAGGCGCTGGTTCCCGACTACCTGTTATGCGATCAGGAATTGCTGACCGACGGCAACGCGCAGTTGTGGCGCGGGCCATGGCGCTGGGTGATTCTGAACGTCAACTCTCGCGAAGCGGCGGCTCAACTCGCGAGACGTGGTGCAGTGCTGGTCGCGACCACGTCTTATCGAAACGTGCTGCGAGACTTCAAGAGCAGCGCGCCTCGGGCATAGTTCAGGCGGCGCTGCGTGTCTCTGCGGCTGGCTGTTCGCGGAACATGATGTTGGCGATCTGACGATCGGCCCAGCTCGCGCCGTTAAAAGTGTCCATGAAGCCGCAGTGACCGCCGTTGGGAATGCTGGTCACGTGCAGGTTCGGCGAGCCCGCCAGGTTCTGCAGGTCGTGCGCCGGGATGATCGGATCGTCCAGTGAAATCAGAATGTGACTCGGCACTTCGAGGTGCGCGAGCGCATCGCCGGTGATCGCGTAGCCGTTGAGATACGCATCCAGGTCGGAGAACTCGCTGAAACTGCTGACCAGCATCTCGGTCATGCTGCGAATGGTTCGCTGCGCGAGAATCTTGCTGAAGTCATAACGCTTCGGGAAGCATTGCTGCTTCCGGCGCAGCGAGCGCTTCCACTTGTTGATGAAGTACTGCTGATAGATGAACCAGCCGTTCTCCAGCACTTCCATCGTGCTGTGCGGCCTCAATACCGGGCACACTGCCGCCGCGCGCGCCAGTTCGATGCCGGCCTTCGGCGCCTTGGCTGCAACGCGGAGCGCGAAGTTTCCGCCCAGCGAGAAGCCTGCGATCGTGATGCGTTTGTCGGGCAGCGAATTTTGAATGCTGCGTACCGCGCCGACCACTTCATCCAGACGGCACGAATGGAAGATGTCTTCGTTCAGATGATGGCTCGGGCCGTGATCGCGGAAGTTGAGGCGGAACACGTCGCAGCCCTGATTGAACAGATGGCTGCCGAGCGACAGCACGTACACCGAATCTGAGCTGCCTTCCCAGCCATGCAACAGGATCGCGAGATCGCGCGCCGGCGGCCTGCCGGCTGCTTTCTGGCTCGAGTAATGACCGAGCAGGCGCACGCCATCGCCGCAATCGACGATCTGGGTGTCTGCGACGGCCAACATTTCCCTGGCGCGCCCCGCGACGAACGGGCGGCGCAGGCTCAGGCTGGGTGCGATCGATTGAAAATGCGGGTTGGCGAGCCAGCCGGTGGGCGCAAATTTGGCGACGAGTGTGTCAGTGTAAGTCGAAGCGATCATGGGTCGATGCGGATCGTGGACGAGCCTGGCAGGCCACTGACGAAGTCAGCGCCAACCAGCAAGCTTGGCGTCGTGAAGCCCGGGTTGCAAGCACGACTCAACACTTCGACAAGAATCCCCAGCGATGCGTGCACCGTCAGCGAGTAGCCATTGGCGGTGCGCAGTCTGGCCGATCTCACTTCTCCGGCGGCATTGCGTGCTTCGCCCCACACGTGAGTGGGATTGTTATCACGCTCGGTCTGATTGGGCGGCGTGACGCTTCGCTGCGCATTGAACTTCGCCAGTTCACGAATCCAGCGCTGCCGAAGCAGCGGGCGCAACAGGTTCGCGCGCCGCATCCCGTCGATGGATTTCTGCGAGGCTGCCGTGTAGACCTCGATGTTGGGAATGTCGGTCGTGTAATACGCGGTGCTGACATCGCCCCAAGGAATGCTGACAGCGAGTTTTTCGCCGGCGCCGAAGTCGATGCGACGCGTGCGCGAGCCGAGCCGCTCGGTGACCAATCGGCCATCGATGCGCACGCACGAGCCTTTACCCGCCGATTCGATCGCCGTCTTGGCGGTGCCTTTGCTCATGCCGGCGCGGCTGTCGAAGCCGAGCGCGAGATGGGTCGCGTCCGGCATCGCTTCCTTCAATCGAGCGGCGACCGCATCGGTGGGCACTACATCGAAACCGACGCCGGGACACAGCACGATGCCCGAACGCTGCGCCTTGCCATGCACGCTCGCGGCCAGTTCGAACACATCGATCTCGCCGGTGATGTCCAGATAGTGGACGTGAGTTGCGAGGCACCCTTGCATCATCGACGGTGCGGTGTGCGAGAACGGTCCGGCGCAATGGAGCACGGCGGCGACTTGCGAAAGGATGGAGCACAGCGCGGTGTGGTCGTCGAGATCGAATACCGCGCTGGGACAGTCCAGCTCGGCGGCGAGCCTGGCGATCTTTTGTTTGGATCGTCCGGCGAGCACGGGGCGCATGCCGCGCGCCACCGCCTCACGCGCGATCAGTTCGCCCGTGTAGCCGTTGGCACCGTAGAGCAACCAGGGAGTGGACGTCGACATGTAAACCCTCTAACAGCCTCCGTGACGAGGGTTACAACTCATGAACCGGCCGGTTGAGTTGCGAACTCCACCCGATTGTTCTGGGCGGCGATCCGATTCCACTCGCCGGCGTTCATGCGCGCCAGCTGATCGGCGGCCGGATAGGCCACGCTCGGACGACGGCCTTCGTGCGCGACTTCGACGGTCAAGCCACCATCCGGACGCAGCGAGGACAGCAGGTTCGCGAACGCGAGCGACTGGCGCTGTGCGCTCGGCAGGCTGTCTTCGAACGGATTGCCCACCAGGTCGCACTTCTTCACCGGCAGGTCGTCGGTGGCCATGGAATAGCCTTCGATGCCATTGCCGGTGAGGCAGAACTCGCCGACGAAGGTCGCGATCTTCACCTTGCCTCTGAAGCCATCCGTGCGCAGCTGGGCGAGCATGTCGCGCAGCCGCTCCAGCCGGGCGCCGGACAGCGGCGCCTCGCCATAAGGAACGATCTCGGAAATCACGTTGACGGGTTTGCGCGCAGCCGCTTCGACCACCTGCCCCGACGCAATGCTCTTTTGCATGGTCGACAGCTGCACCTGCTGACCGTCGATGGTCGCCTGCAAGCTCGCAACTGCACTGCGCAGCGCCTTCGAGGTCTCGAGCTCCTTGCTATAGAACAGCGCCAGCACCAGCGCTGGAATCAAAGCGATGGCGCCGACTCCCGCCACCATCGGCCAAAGCTTTTGCCGCACGACAATCGTCTGGGGCTGCATATCGGAGGGCTGTGGCTGCTCAGGCGAGGCGTTGGTCGCGGTCGCCGCAGGCACCGTCGCCGGTCTGGCTTCTGGCGCGATGCGCCGGGCAAACGCTTCAAGACTGGCCAGCACGAAGCGCCGCATTTCCGCGCTCTGCTCTTTGAGCAGCGGAGCGACGGCATTGCGGATCATGAGCTCGACGTCCCCACCGCCAGTGCCAGCGCCAGTGCTGGGGCGGGCGACGGGCTCGACGGGATGCACCGTCTCGACCTGCACGGCCACCGCGCCTTCCTGATTGGGGGCCGGGGCCGGCCGAGGCTCGCGACGCTCCGGCAACAGGCGCAGCTGGTACAGGACCCGTGACACGTCGGCGTGCTTCACCGTCTTCGGCAATACTCCAACTGCGCCGAGCGCGCGGGCCTGGCTGACGTACAGCTCGCCTTCCTGCGAGGTGTACATGATGACCGGAATGGTCGCCGTCTCCGGATTGCCCTTGATGGCCTGGATGGCCTGAAAGCCGTCCATCCCGGGCATGAGATGGTCCATGAAGATCACGTCCGGACGGGCCTGCCGCAGGAATTCCAGGGCGGCTTCGGCCGATTCGGAGGAGTCCACTTCGAGCCCGTAGCCTTCCAGCATGCGGCTCAAAATGACGCGCGCAGAACGCGAGTCGTCGACGATCAGGGCGCGCTTGCTCATGGGGAAGCAGGTGGAATGAGTAGTTAGTTCAAGGTGTGTAGGTTAAGCGTAGGGCGCGGCCGCTCCAATAGGCAGGCAGCTTCTTAATACCCGGTTGAGGAGTATGCTGGGCTTGGATCTCCAGTTGAGCGACGTAAGACGGCCACCAACGCCGTGGTCGTGGAGGTGACACCCCATGTCGATTCCAGGGGCCCATTCGACCTCGGACATCCGCAATATCGCGCTGGTCGGCCAGGCGGGTGCGGGTAAGACCCTCCTCACCGAGACCCTGCTGCTGGAGGCGGGTGTCATCCGCAACCGGGGCAGCCTGGAGCGCGGCACCACCGTTTGTGACTTCGACCCGCAGGAAAAGCAGCTGCGCCACTCCCTGGACGCGGCGCTGGTGCATTTCCCGGTATCGGATTGCCACATCCAGCTGTTCGACACCCCGGGCTACCCGGATTTCGCCGGGCGCGCCCTGACGGTGCTGGAAGCGGTGGAGACGGCCGCCGTCGTGGTCAGCGCCGTGAACGGAGTCGAGCCGGTCACCCAGCGGATGATGGATTTCGCCCGCGACCGCGAGCTGTGCCGGCTGGTCATCGTCAACAAGATCGACGCCAAGGACGCCCATCCGGCAGCGGTGCTGGCGCAACTGCGCGAGCTGTTCGGGCGCGAATGCCTGCCGCTGAACCTGCCGGCCCAGGGCGGCAAGACGGTCGTGGACTGCTTCTTCGATCCGGGCCCCGACGCCATTCAGGCACCGGACTTCTCATCCGTCGAAAGCGCGCACACCCAGATCATCGATCAGGTGGTCGAGGTCGACGAGGAGCTGATGGCGCTGTATCTGGAACAGGGAGAGGAGCTCTCCCCGGAGCAACTGCACGACCCTTTTGAGCGCGCCTTGCGCGAGGGTCACCTCGTGCCCGTCTGTTTCACCTCGGCCGAGACCGGCGCCGGCATCAAAGAGCTGCTGAATGTTTTCGCGCGACTCATGCCCAATCCCCTGGAAGGCAATCCGCCGCCGTTTCTGCGCGGCGAGAACGGGCAGGCGGAGCGCGTCCAAGTGCAGGCCGATCCCAATCGACACGTGATCGCGCACGTCTTCAAAGTGAACATCGATCCATTCGTCGGTCGGCTCGGCATCTTTCGCGTTCATCAGGGCACGGTGCGCTCGGGCGCGCAACTGTTCATCGGCGATGCGCGCAAGTCGTTCAAGGTCGCGCATCTGTATCGTTTGCAAGGCAAGGATCACATCGAAGTGCCGCAGGCGATCCCGGGCGACATCTGCGCAGTTCCGAAGGTCGAGGAGATGCATTTCGACGCCGTGCTCCACGACTCGCACGATGAGGACCAATATCACCTGAAGTCCATCACCTTGCCGCCCGCGATGGCCGGTGTGGCGATCGAGCCGGAGCGTCGCGGCGAAGAGCAGAAACTTTCCGACGCCTTGCACAAGCTGGTCGCCGAAGATCCGGGTGTGCGCATCGAGCATCAGGCCAGCATGAACGAGACCGTGTTGTATGGCATGGGCGATCTGCATCTGCGCGTGCTGCTGGATCGCATGAAAGACCGCTACGGTGTCGGGTGCAAAACCAAGTCGCCGAGCATTCCCTATCGCGAGACCATCACGCGGCCTGCCGAAGGGCATCATCGACACAAGAAACAAACGGGCGGCGCGGGGCAGTTCGGCGAAGTGCATCTACGTGTGGAGCCGTTGCCGCGCGGTGAGGGTTTCGAGTTCGTCGATGAGGTCGTGGGTGGCGTCATTCCCTCGCAATACATTCCTGCGGTGGAGAAAGGAGTTCGCCAGGCGTTGAGTGAAGGCGCCGTCGCAGGCTTTCCGTTGCAGGACATCCGCGTCATCGTGCACGACGGCAAGCATCATCCGGTGGACTCGAAGGAAGTGGCTTTCATCGCCGCCGGTCGTCGCGCGTTTCTGAATGCGGTCGAGGATGCGGGGCCGATCGTTCTCGAGCCGCTGGTGCGCATCGAGGTTACATCGCCAAGCGGGGCCACCGGCGATATCACGGGCGATCTCGCGACCCGCCGCGGCCGTGTGAATGGCAGTCAGTCGTTGGCGAACCAGCGCACCCGGATCAGTGCGCTGGTGCCGTTAGCGGAGATCAACGACTATCAATCGCGAATCAAATCGCTCACCGGCGGCGAAGGCGCCTACACCATGGAGCTGAGTCATTACGATCCAGTTCCGCCGCGCAAACAACAAGAGCTCGCGCAAGCATTCAAGCGTGCGGAGGAATAGCCACGTGCAACGATGTTTGCGACGGTTCCGATAGTTCAGCGGCTCAGCCCGGTTTCTTGAATCGATACAGAATCTGATCCGTCTTGTGGCGGATCGCCGGGTCGAACACCGGCTTGGTGTGATCATCCTCGGCGTTGGCAAAGGCCTTGCTCTCCGCGTCGAATGTCAGTCCTGCCGCTTCGAAATCACGCTTGATCAGTGCCGGGTCGATGCGATGAAGCGCGTCGACGCTCACGGCCGGGTCGGCGCCGGCAGCGGCTGCATGATCCATCACGACGACGGTTGCGCCCGGCTTCAACGCGGGAACGAGTTTGGCGAGCGCTTGCGTCGGATCGGTGTTCGGCCACGAGCCGTCTTTCGATTTCCAATGCAGATCGTGATACGACATCACGAACAGCGCGGCGTCGAGAGTATTCGGCTCGAACGGCGCCTCCTCGGGTGGTGTGGTGAGCTGCACGACGTTGGGCAAGCGGTCGTTGCCATAGCGCTGCTGGGGTTTCTCGCCGGAGAACTTCAAATACTCGGGATTGTTATAAGCAATGACTTGCCCCTCCGGGCCGACCACTCGCGACAGCAGTTCGGTGTAGTAGCCGCCGGCGGACAAATAATCGACCACTTTCATGTCCGGTCGCACGCCGAGGAACGTCAGCACCTCGCTCGGCCTGCGCCACGAATCTTCATCCATATCGCCGGGCAGGCGTTCGATGTTGTCGATCGACGCATAGATTGCTGCCTTGTCGTCGGCCGACAGCTCGGACGATGTCGCGGCGGCAGCGGGGGCGGCCTGCTCCGCAGACGGTTGTTCGGGCGGCGGCGCTTGCTGGCAGCCCGCGACGGTCAACAATGGGACACAGAGGGCCAGCCACAGTGCACGGCTCATGGAAGCTCCTTTTGGAATATCCGAAACGCTCGGATCGATCAGCTCGAGATCATCGACTCGAGTCGTTGGGCCAGTTGGTTCAGCTCGCGTTGCAGGTGCCTGCGTTGCTCCGGCGTCAGCGATGAGTCGATGGCGCTCAGGACCACGAGCGATTGCTCGCGATTCTGCGCCGCCTTGCTCCGATAGGCGCGAGTCCACTGACTTTCCGGAGCGCGCAGCAGTGCGAGGATACGCTGCTCCACTTCGGCCTGCGACTGGCCTGCGGTGAATCGCTCTCTGAGAGCGCCGAAGGTCGCTTTGCGCCAGCGCGCCTGGCTCTCGAGCCAGTCCGCAGTGGTGCTGTGGAACTGTTTGCTTTGTTCGGCGATCAACAGTTGCTGCTGCCGGGTGACCGAGCCAGTCCAGCGCTTCAGTTGTTTCTCGATGTTCTTGGCGCGCTTGTCGTGCCACTTGCCATTCGCGAGCGCCTCGAGATCTTCTTCGTTACGTTCGCGCGATTTCTCGGCGAGGTTGTTTTCGAACTGGTCGAGTTGTTCGGGCGTGAGGCTCATCAGCAGTCGCGCAGCGTCGGGTGCGGCCCGGTCGACGAGGCGCGATCCGAACTGTTCCACTCGAGCTTCCACGCTCTTATAGGTCGACGCGTTGCCGGGCTGTGCCGCGGAGTTTGCGAGCTCGCGCAGAAACTTTGCGTAGAGCGCCAGCTCGGAGCTGCGATGCCATTGCAGCGTGCTGTCCAGCCACGAGCGCAGATCGCTGCGCTGACTGACATCGAGCGACACCAGGTCCTGGATGTACCAGGCCGCCAGGGTGTCGAGGCGGTTATAGAAAAAGTTGGTGCACGCGCAGACGCTGAGAGTGACCGCGAGTAGTAACGACAGCCGCAGCGTCCGCAGACACGACAGGCGAGCGGCCTGATTGCGTGTCCTGAAGTCGGTTGAAATGTTGGGAGACGCGGCGGTGCGGGTCATCCTGTCATTTGTGAACGACGGCCGTCGAGGCGCGGCACACCAGACGATACCCCAATCGCATCGACTGCGGGGCCGTGCCTGTTTGTAGCATTTGCAGAAGCAGGTTCGTCGCGGTGTAGGCGAGGTCGTAAGTGGGCTGGTGGACGGTTGTCAGGCGCGGCCACACGGTCTTGGCGATGTAAGTGTCGTCGAAACCCGCCACCGACAGACGTTCAGGAACATTGATGCCCAGTTCGTGCGCAGCCATGAGAACGCCGGCAGCCATGTCGTCGTTGCTGGCGAAGATCGCGCTCGGCGGATCCGGCTGGGTGAGCAGTTCCTTGGCCGCGTCCATGCCGGACTCGAACACGAAATAGCCCTGGCGCACGTAACGATCCTGGAACTCGATGCCATGCGCAGCGAGCGCCGCCTGGTAGCCGACCAGTCGCTGGCCGCTCGCGAAATGATCCGGATGGCCGATGATGAAACCGATGCGGCGATGGCCGAGGCCGATCAGATATTCGGTCATTTCGCGAGCGGCGCCCGCGTCGTCCATGTCGACGTACGGCGTTTGGTGAGGGGCATCGTTCGGCGCTACTCGGACGAACGGCAGCGCTCGTCGATCCAGGGCTCGCATCAGGTCCACCGACTCGCTCAGCGGCGCGGTCACGATCAAGCCGTCGAGATGCGTCTGGTCGACCAGCCCGAGCACGTCGCGCTCCATTTCTTCGCCGCGCCCGGTGACTTGATGCATGAGCAGCTGGAAGCGGTCTTCCCGGCAGCGGGCCATCGCACCGTGCTGTACGTCGACGATGTAGTTGGCGCTGGGGTTTTCGTAGATCAACCCGATCAGGAACGAACGCCGGCCCGCCAGGCTGCGCGCCGACAGGCTGGGGTGATAGTTGAGCTTCTTGACGATCGCGAGCACGCGCTGCCGGGTTTCCTCGCGCACGTTGGGCTCGTTGTTCAACACCCGCGAAACGGTCTTGATGGCGACGCCGGCTGCTTCGGCCACGTCCTGGATTTTCGCCCGTCGGGGCGGTGCTTTGATCATTGCGGACACTTAAGTAACAACTATCTCGTTCGCAGGCGAATCAATCGCAAGAAGGTGTGTCGTTCAAGCCCGACTCCAGCCGCACGTTGGCAATACCGAGCTCGAGCTTGCCAGCAGTGCTCAGCAGGAACGGCGCGGTGACATTGCGCAGGTCGGCGCCTTTGCCCTGGAAACAGTGCAATGGCATTTTCAGCTGGCGCCATTCTCCCGCCGGCGCCTGTTTCAGCTGCGCGTCGATGGGCAAGTCTCCACGACAACCCGGTCCGCATTCAATCCCGAGAGTGACTTTACCGGTCGGCGGCGCGTCGACACGGTATTCGAAAGTGACGGATAACTGGCCATTGGCCTCGCGCTGCAGGTCGATCGGAGCTTCGCCCTGCAGGGCCACGGTGGCCGGGCTGTGGCCTGACCACTTCACCAGCCGGGCGTCTTCCTGCGCGTCATGATCGATGGCGCTGACGCTGAGGGCATCGTCTTGTGAGTTGCCGCTCGCCGTGGCCAGGACGGTGCGTGCGCCGGTCCCATTGCCGACCGCGAGCTGCCAGCCCGCGGACGGGCGGCCAGCGGCGAAGTAATGGTGCGTCGATGTCTGGCCAGCAGGTGCGGCTGGGATTTCTTCGGAGAGCACCGGAACATCGGCGGCCGTTTCCTGATAGGTGAGGCCATAGCCATAGTCGAACAACGGCGCTTCGGGCGCGCCTTCGCTGTTGAAACTCAGCGGCGTGCGCGGCCAGGCAAACGGCAGTTTGCCTTTGAAGTCGAAGTTCACGGAGCCGTCTTTCTTCGTGAACAACACATCGGCGATGCCCCCGCCTTCCGAGCCGGGCAGCCATGCCGCCACGAATGCATCCGAGGCGTTCAGATGAGGGTTCACCCACATCGGGCGGCCCGACAGGAACACCGCGACCACCGGGATCTGATCGGCGCGCAGACGCTTCAGCAGCTCGAGATCCTTGGTATCGCCGGGCCGATACTGCAGCGTTGCGATGTCGCCCTGGAATTCAGCGTAAGGGTCTTCGCCGAACACGACGATGGCGACATCGGGTTTGCGCGTGTACTTGCCGTCCACGCTCAGCGCTGCGGATCCGCCGCCCGCAGTCACCGCCGAACGGATGCCTGCGAAGATGGACTCGGACTTGGGGAAGTGCTTGTTGGTGATGCCGGTGCCCTGCCAGGTCAGCGTCCAGCCGCCATTCTGTTTCGGCAGATTGTCGGCGCCGTCGCCAGCGACCAGCACTCTCATGTTGGGCTTGAGCGGCAGCAGCTTGTTGGTGTTCTTCAGGAGCACCAGCGATTCGCGCACCGCTTGCCTTGCGACCGCGCGATGCTCCGGTGCACCGAGCAGCTCGAATTTGCCACCGCCCGGGCGGCTCGACGGCTTGCCTGCTTCGAACAATCCGGCGCGCAGCTTCACCAGCAGAATGCGGCGAACCGCGTCATCGAGCCGCGCCATGGGAATCTCGCCGGAGCGGACCTGCGCGAGTGTGCTGTCGTAGAGCCCTTTCCAGCTATCCGGGGCCATGAACATGTCGAGGCCGGCATTGATCGCAGCCGGGCAGCTCGTGACAGTGCAACCTTCAACCTGGCCGTGCGCGTTCCAATCGCCGACGACGAAGCCATCGAAACCCATGCGGTCCTTGAGCACATCGGTCAGCAGGCCCTGGTGGCCGGTGATCTTCTTGCCTTGCCAGCTGGAGAAGGACGCCATCACGGCCTGCACGCCGGCGCCGATCGCGGCGACATAGCCGGGCGCGTGCAAGTCGCGAAGCTGTTCTTCGGTGATGCGGGCATCGCCTTGATCGCGCCCTTCGAACGTTCCGCCATCGGCGAGGAAATGTTTGGCGGTTGCGATGACGTGATTGCCTCGCAAGAAATCCGGCTTGCCGGGATCGCCTTGCAAGCCGAGCACGATCGCATGCGCATATTCGCGCACCAGCGTCGCGTTTTCCGAATACGACTCGTAAGCGCGGCCCCAACGTACGTCTTGAGCGACAGCAATGGTCGGAGCGAAAGTCCATTCCTGCCCGGTGACGCGCAGCTCGGTCGCGGTGATCGCGCCGATCTTGCGCATCAGGTCGGCGTTGCGAGTCGCACCGAGCGCGACATTGTGGGGGAACAACGTGGCGCCAATGATGTTGTTGTGGCCATGGACCGCATCGACGCCCCACATGATCGGAATGGCATGCTTGCCGTCGCTGGTATCCATCGACGCTTCATAGAACGCATCGGCTGCGGCGAGCCACTGCCTCGCCGGCGCGAGATCGTCTCCGCCGGGTCCGGAGTTGCCGCCGTTGAGGACCGATCCAAGCCGATACTTGCGGACGTCTTCGGCGGTGACACTGCCGATGTCCGCTTGAATGATCTGGCCGACTTTTTCTTCTACGCTGAGCTCGCTCAGCAACGCGTTCAGGCGCGGTTCGATCGCCGTGTCGTCCAATGCGGGCAGCGACACCTGCGGCCAGATTTCCGGATGCACATTCGAAGCGGTGGTGATGCGACTGGGTTGGGTCTCGCCCGTCGTTTCTTCTTTCTTCGAGCACCCCGCCACAGTCACGGCCAGCAGTGTTGCCATCACGGCGCCGCGAAGCTCGGCACGCGCGCTTGCGTCGATCATTGTTCGCCCCCGTCGGATCGATGTTCTGGCCGCACAGAATCCCATGGCCGTGACAACGTTGTCAATTTGTCTGAGCACTGTATCGGGCGTGCTGGTGCTTGGCGAGGCGAATTGGCGTCGTCATGATCGCGCCGATGACGAGCGTCTCCGGCTTACAACAATCGCAGCGACCGACACGATTTCGTGCTCGCAATCTCGCAGCGATAGCCGTGGTGTTAGGTGGAGTCGTGCTCGCAACAGCCGTGCGCGCCGTGGACGATGTGACGCTGAGTATCGAGCACGTCGACGGTGACGGCTGGAGTGCCAGCGACGTGGTCGTCGATCTGGGCTTGCCGGATAAGAATGCGCTGATTCGCGCACGAGTTGGCAAGCTGAACGTGGCGGCGCTCTCCCAACCGCTCACCGATGTTCGTATCGAATGTCCGGCGCTGGACTTGGGCAACGACATCATCAAGTGCTCCCAGGCGCGGGTGCTGGTGAATTGGCCGGCCTTGGGCCCACAAGCGCTCGATGCGAATCTGAGCTATGGCCGTGCGGACGGATCGCTCGACGTAGCGTTTCAAGGCCTGCGAGTCGGCGACGGGCGCATCGCCTTGCAAGCGAGCCTGCGAGACGCGGGTTGGAATGCGACCGCTCGACTGCAGCGCGTGCCGATCGAGCGCTTGATGACGCTGGCTGCGGATCTCAAGGCGCCGCTGCCGACTGGCTTCGCTGCCGCCGGATTGGCCGATTTCGAAATCACCGCGAGCGGCAAGCAAACAAATCTCGCTGAAGCAAAAGTCACCGGCTCGCTGCTGGAGCTGACCGCCAACAACGAAGAGGGCAGTCTGGCGAGCGACAAGTTGTCGCTGCATGTGGACGCGAGCCTGCACGGGTCGGCTCAGCAATGGATGTTCGATGTCGCGGTCAAGTCCTCGCAAGGCCAAGCGTTCGCGCAGCCCATCTTTGTCGATCTATCGGCTCACGCCATCTCGATGCGAGCGCAGGGCACGCTGACGCAAGGCAATTCGCTGAAGCTCGATCGGTTCACGCTCGATCATGCGGACGTTGCGCAGGCATCGGGAAGCGGGCGGCTGCAGCTCGATCTGGAACAGCCGGTCCGCGATCTCGATGTAGAGCTGACGGCGCTGAAGTTCCCCGGCGCTTACGAGAGTTACTTGCAGCCGTTGCTGATCGATACGAATTTCAAGTCGATGCAGACCGCCGGGAGCATGAGCGGCTCGTTGTCGATGGCGGAGGGTGAGCCGCGCCGCGTGGATCTGCGCTTCAACGACGTCACCATCGATGACGACGCGGGAAGTCTGAATCTTTCAGCGTTGCGCGGCGAGTGGCACTGGCTTGCCGATGCTACCGGCGACGATGCGGACGAAGACGACGCGCCACCTAGCCGCACAACACAGGTTGCGCCGTCGCGATTGCAATGGCAGGGCGGAACGCTGCTGGGTCTGGATCTGGGCGCGAGCGAGCTGAACTTCACCACTCAAGGCCGACAGTTTCGCCTCACCGAGCCGGCGCACCTTCCCTTGCTCGATGGCTCCATCGATCTCGAAACGTTCCGCGTCCGCAATGCCGGGTTGCCTTCGGTAGCATTCCTGGTCGATGCGACCCTGCAGCCCGTCAGCGTGCAGAAGCTGTGCAAGGCGTTCGGCTGGCCCGAGTTCGGCGGCCAGATCGGTGGCGCGATTTCAAAACTGCGCATGCGTGAGGGCATCATCACCCTCGGTACGACGCTGCGCGCACAGGTGTTCAACGGTGAAGTCACGATCAGCGATCTGCGCCTCGAGCAGCCCTTCGGGCAGTGGCCGCGCTTCTACTCGAGCATCGCGCTCGACAATCTGGATCTGGAGCCGATGACCAGCGCGTTCTCCTTCGGGCGCATCACGGGCCGGCTGTCAGGCGCGATCAATGGACTGGAGCTGTTCAACTGGACGCCAATCGCCTTCGACGCGCAGCTCTACACGCCCCGCAACGATCGCACGCGCCATCGCATCAGTCAGCGCGCGGTCGAGAACATCGGCAGCATGGGCGGGGGCGGTGCCGGCGTAACCGCGGCTTTGTCGAGCGGCTTCATGAGTTTCTTCGAAGACTTCAACTACGATCGGCTGGGCATTTCCTGTCGATTGCACAACGAAGTCTGCGTAATGGACGGCGTGGCGCCGGCGGCCGATGGCAATTACTACCTGGTGAAGGGCAAGGGTGTGCCGCGCATCGATGTGATCGGCAGCTCGCGTCGCGTCGACTGGCCACGGCTGGTGAAGCAACTGCAGGCCGTCACCGAATCCGAAGGTCCGGTTCTACAATGATGCTGTCGCTTTGATTACTCTGATTGACGGTTCACGAGCGGCCGACTGTAATTCGCGCTCGAGATTCAAGGAGCTCCCGATGCGTTCTGCCTCTTACAAAGTCGCCACGTTGCTGTGCCTGGCCTCGTGCCTGCTCTTCGCCGCGTGCGTCACCATCAACGTTTATTTCCCGGCCGCGGCGGCCGAGAAGGCGGCCGACAAGATCATCGACGATGTCTGGGGCTCCAGCAGCCAGCCGGGCAGCAAGGATGACAAGCGCTCGTCCCTGTCCGTTCAGCCTGCCGACATGCTGGCGGCTGCTGCGCATTCCGTGTTGAACCTGCTGGTGCCGACGGCCCACGCGCAGGGGGCGGACCTGAACGTGTCGACGCCGGCGATCCGGCAGCTGACCCAGTCGATGGAAGAGCGCCATGCGAAGCTGAAGAAGTATTACGACTCGGGCGCCATCGGCCTGACTCGCGATGGCCTGGTGGAGGTGCGCGATCAGAATCTGGTGCCGCTGCCGGAGCGCAACGCCACCCGCAAGCTGGTCGCCGACGAGAATGCCGACCGCGCCGCTTTGTATCGAGAGATCGCGACCGCGAACGGTCACCCCGAATGGGAAATGGACATTCGCACTACGTTTGCCGAGCGCTGGGCCAGCAAGGCCGCGCCGGGCTGGTTCTATCAGGACAAGGACGGCAACTGGAAACAGAAGTAGCGCCGCCAGACGCCGAGCCAAAAAAAAAGCCCCGCATTTGCGGGGCTTTTCGTTTCCGAGTCGACGAATCTTCGAGTTGTTTGGTGGCGCCGGCTAAATCAGGAAACGTCGCTGTTGTCGCTCAACCCTTCTAGCTCCCGCCTCGCCTGGTGATTGCCAGGACGGAAGGCTGCGCGTCCGTGTCGCTTGTGATTCGATCCCACTCCCCTCGCGGTGCCATCCCCGCTTCTCTGCCACTTCGTCGCCTCTACAGAGGCGCCGTTGGACCTATCAAAGCAAACCACATGCCGTTCGACTTGCGGTGCGTTCTGGAACAGGAACTTAGTCCTAATCGTCGCGCTTGCGCAACTACTATTTTGCGGCGGGTGCGCGGCCCGCTGTAAGGATTCTCGACGAGGCGCAGCGTGGCCTTTGTCCAGAGCCCTGGCGGGTTCGGCTAAGTCCTTGGAATTTCCAGGGTGATGCTCACGCCGGTGTTATCAGGCAGGTTCGTTGCGGCGACGCTACTACCATGAAAATCGGCGATCAGACGCACGATATAGAGGCCGAGCCCGAGATGGGGTTTTCCATCGGAACTGCCGCGGCTGCTGACCAGCGACTCGAACATTCGCTCGTTCATCTGCGGCGGCAGGAGCGGGCCTTCGTTGCTGACGCTGAGCCGGTGCTCGCGCGGCCCGACCTCCAACGCCAGGGTGATCTGCTTGCCGGCGGGCGTGAAGTCGCTGGCATTGTCCATGAGCTTGTCGAGCAGCTGCGCGATCAGATCGGGTGAGCCATCGATCATGCAGGCTTCGCTCGGCGCGTGCGTCTCGACGCGATGCTGCGCGAAGCTCTGGCGATAGGCCTGGCCCATGTTGCGCACCAGTTCGCTTAGGTCGAAGCGAACACGATCGGTGTGCTCGATGCTTTGCTCGACGCGCGTCGCCTCGCTCAGTGCGGTGAGAATCGCGTGCATGCGGTTCGTGCCGCTGCGAGCACGGTCCACATAGCTCTGCGCGTTCGGCGCCAATGTTTCTTCGGAGACGAGGTTGTCGAGCGATGAGCTGACGATGGTCAATGGCGTGCGCAGCTCATGTGACAACTTCGTGCCGAGCGTTTGCAGATAGATCGTGTATTCCTTCACGCGACCGAGCAACGTGTCGTAGCTGCGGGCCAGGGTGCCGAGCTCGTCTCTGGCGTCGGTGCCGGGAATGCTGTGCTCGATTCGCCCCTCGGCCGTCAACGCAGTTCTCGCCGCTCGGCTCAGCCGGCGAATACGATGCGAGAGGCGCGCGGCGAAAACCAGCATGACGATTACGGAAAAGAGGGTGGCGACCAAAGTGAGATTCAACAGGCGAGTGAGCGCCAACTCACGAATCAATACCAGCTGCTCGCCGGGCTGTTCGACTACCAGTGCGCCCAACAACTCATCGCCGTAGCGCACCGGCACGGCGGCGCGCACCAGCGACGGTTCGCCGCTGGCTTGATCGAACCAGATCGCGGCGTTCACTCCCTTGCGAGCCGCATCGACCGGCTCTCCCCACATGCCGTACGGCAAGCCATACGCTTGAGGCTTCACCGAGCTGCTTGGAAACAACCCGCGATACACCGAGCGCATGAAGCCGTACTCGTTGGCCTGCAGCCCCGGGTACGTCGATGATGCGTTTACCTTGACCTCGCCGGCGCGCGCGAGGAGCCAACCGTTCACGTCGACGACCGACACGCGCACACCATCGGGTGCGTACTGTTCTAGTCGCTGCTTCAACGCTTCCGAGCCTGCGTGAACCCACGCGAGCCCGTGCGTGCTGCGACGGTCGAATTGTCTTTGTCGAGCGCGTAGACAGCGAGTTGCGTACCAAAGAGGTTCTGTGGGCCGC
>Ga0182742_1000723_pt1 | contig 48145 bp, 41 predicted proteins | sample eDN5th37CBELigMG_FD_128880 | JGI IMG/M metagenome (GOLD analysis project Ga0182742, IMG submission 128880) | Enriched Miracle-Growth compost microbial communities from Emeryville, California, USA - eDNA 5th pass 37_C BE-Lig MG (version 2)... ...
AATATCACCTTTATCTAGAAGCGGCTTCAGCTGTTCAATTGTGCTGTCCGTTGGTGCGCCCGCTTTGACCATTAGCATAATTTTTCGCGGTGTTTCAAGAGAGTTAACAAACTCTTCTAACGTATATGTACCAGTGATATTTTTCCCGCTTACTTCTTTGAGCATGTCATCTGTCTTTTCGCTTGAACGGTTATAGACGGCCACTGAATAGCCCCTGCTTTCAATATTCATGGCTAAGTTTTTCCCCATAACCGCCAAACCAATTACTCCAAATTGTGCCTTTGTCATCTTTGTACGTCCCTTCTTTTATTCATCTTTTTTAAAAGGAAGCTCTCGCAAAAAATCCTTGTTAAAGCTTGTTTCCGTTCCTATTTGCTCCTGCTTTTTCTTTACTTCCGGCATTCCGGCCGCACTTTCGATAATATGTGTGCCGTATTTTTCTCTTAGCTTGCCCAGGGTTTCAAAAAGTGGTTCCTTCTTTGCCTCTTTTTCATAACTGAAAAGATCGAGCTGCTTGACCGCGGCATTTTGTTCAACAAGATCTGTTCCTGTGATGCCAAGGAGTCTAACCGGATTTCCATTCCAATGTTTTAAAAATAAATGCTTTGCTGCCAGGAAAATTTCTTCATCTTTTTGAATTGGGTTTTGCAGCTTTTTGCTTCTTGTAATGGTTTTTCGATCTTTGTAGCGGATGGTAATGCCAAGTCCCGCTGCAAGAACCTTTTTTCGCTTAAACCTGACAGAAACCGTCTTTGCAAGATGCTCGAGAACATGGAAAAGCTCCTGCTGGTTGGCAATGTCTTTGGGCAGGGTCGTTGAGTTGCCGATGCTCTTGAATTCGGATGCGGCTTCAGGGTCAACCGGCCGCTTGTCCTGGCCATTGGCCCGTTCTTTCAGGCGCTGGCCGTTGATGCCAAGGAGCGTTTTTAGCTGGATGTCGTTCGCCTTAGCCAGGTCGCCAATCGTTTGGATGCCGATGGTCCGCAGCTTAGCACCGGTTTTTTTGCCGACCCCATGCATCTCTTCGATCTGCATGGGCCAAAGGATGTTCGGAACATCGCGCTTGCGGAGGACCGTGATCCCTAAGGGCTTTTTCATATCAGAAGCGGTTTTTGCTAAAAATTTATTTGGCGCAATGCCAATGCTGCAAGGAAGATCGAGCCTTTGCAAAATCTGCCGCTGAATCGTTTCGGCAATTTCCATAGGCGTGCCATGTTCATAGCTTTCGGTAATATCGACATAACCTTCATCAATAGAAACAGGTTCAACAAGCTTGGAATATTCGTTTAGAATTTCAAACATGCCGATGGACGCCGCCCGATACCGCTCAAAGTTAGGTGTTTTCACGATGAGCTGCGGGCAAAGCTTCTTCGCTTCCCAAAGAGGCATAGTGGTTTTCACACCGAATTTTCTCGCTTCATAGCTGCAGGTAACGATAATTCCTCTGCGCTCCTCCGGATTTCCCGCGATAGCAAGCGGCTTCCCCTTCAGTGTTGGATCATAGGCCATTTCCACGGAGGCATAAAAACTATTCATATCAACATGCAAAATGACGCGCCCGTTTTTCGGATACATCTGCTTGATCATGCCGGCACTTCCCTGTATTTATTCTGCTACTATTTTAACAGAAACATGAGCGAGGTTCATCTTTCGGAGGGGTTTGGTGCGGGAACAAGTGGCTGTTTTGGGAGATTAGCTGGTTGTGTTAAGGCATTTCGGGAAACTAGTTACTCTTTTAGAGGGTGCGTCGGGTTTTTTTGGTTGTAGTTTGGGGGAACTAGTTACTGATTTGGATTGGGGGCTGGTTTTTTCGGCAGCAGTTCGGGGAACTAGTTACCGTTTTGGCGAGGGTGTCTGGATTTCCGGCACTAGTTGGGCGATCTAGTTACCGTTTTGGCGAGGGTGTCTGGATTTCCGGCACTAGTTAGGCAATCTAGTTACCGTTTTGGCGAGGGTGTCTGTATTTCCGGCACTAGTTAGGCAATCTAGTTACCGTTTTGGCGAGGGTGTCTGGATTTCCGGCACTAGTTGGGCGATTTAGTTACCGTTTTGGTGAGTGTGTCTGGATTTCCGGCACTAGTTGGGCGATCTAGTTACCATTTTGGTGAGGGTGTCTGGATTTCCGGCACTAGTTGGGCGATCTAGTTACCGTTTTGGCGAGGGTGTCTGGATTTCCGGCACTAATTGGGCGATCTAGTTACCGTTTTAGAGGGTTCTGCGATTTTCCCGAAACTAGTGGGAGATGTTAGTTCCCGTTTCTCTGCATGCACCATTTTTTCCGGCACTAACTTCCAATGTTAGTTCCCGTTTCTCTTACTGCACCATTTTTTCCGGCACTAACATCCAATGTTAGTGCCCATTTCTCATACTGCACCATTTTTTCCGGCACTAACACCCAATGTTAGTTCCCGTTCCAAAGCCCACAACTCTTTTTCCGGCACTAACATCCATCCCAAATAAAAACAGAAGAGCCTCAGCTCCTCTGTTATTGTGGATTTTTCTGTTCTTCCATATACTCCCTGATTTGCTTGATGCCATCAAGGCCGCGTACAAGCCTGGACGGATCAATAATGGTGATGAGCCTTGATTCCAGGTTGGCAATTCCAGTGATGTAAGCTGTGTTTTTGTAGGCAACGAGCCCAATTTGTTTGATGTTTTCCTGCGGGATGGAGATGATTTCCTTTGCATCGGTCACGACGATGCCAATGGAAATCTCGTCCGTCTGCAGCACAATAATTTTCGTTGCTTCGGTCCTTTCGGTTGGCCGATTATACAGAACTTGCTCGAAGTCGATGACGGGCATGAGCTCGCCCCTTACTTTGAAAATCCCATTCACATAAATCGGCAGATGGGGAATTGGCGTGATTCCTTCCATTTTTTCAATCGAAATCACGTGCTGGATGGAGATTGCATATTCCTCTTTTCCCACCTGAAAAACAACGGCCTTATTACTTTCTTCCATCGGTAACACTCCTTTCCTCCATAGTACTAAAGTAATGCCATTTTTTGAAGAAAAAAGAGCGGAAAACGAGTCCCGCTCCTTGAAAAATTCATTAATTTCCCGCTACTTCTTCAATGATAGCAATCGTCATTTCAGCTAGCTTATAAAGCTCTTCAATTGGCATGCGTTCGTTAGTTGTGTGAATGTCCTCGTAGCCGACTGCAAGGTTAACGGTCGGGATGCCGAAGCCTGCAATTACGTTGGCATCGCTGCCGCCGCCGCTCTTTTGCAATTCACAGCTGCGGCCGATTTTTGCTGCGGCTTTGCGAGCAACTTCTACAACATGGTCGCCTTCGCCAAATTTGAAGCCTGGGTACATCACTTGTACATCCACTTCTGCTTTTCCGCCCATTTGCTCAGCTACACTTTCGAAAGCTTCTTTCATTTTACGAACTTGCTGTTCCATCTTTTCAGTAACTAAAGAACGTGCCTCTGCTAAAATTTCCACGTAATCGCAAACGATATTTGTTTGCGTCCCACCTTCAAAGCGGCCGATGTTCGCCGTTGTTTCTTCATCGATCCGGCCTAAAGGCATTTTTGCAATCGCTTTGGCTGCCATGGTAATGGCAGAAACCCCTTTTTCAGGCGCAACACCCGCATGGGCTGTTTTTCCTAAAATAGTTGCTTTGACTTTCGCTTGTGTTGGCGCGGCTACAACGATGTTGCCTACCTTGCCGTCACTGTCAAGCGCATAGCCGAATTTAGCAGTCACTAATTTCGGATCAATTGCTTTTGCCCCAACCAGTCCAGACTCTTCGCCGACTGTAATAATAAATTGGATTGTTCCATGCGGAATGTTTTGTTCTTTTAAAAGCTTAATTGTTTCAAGGATAACAGCTAGCCCGGTTTTGTCGTCTGCCCCAAGAATGGTGGTGCCGTCAGATACCACATAGCCGTCCTTAATGGAAGGTTTAACGCCTTTTGCAGGCACTACGGTATCCATGTGGGAAGTGAAGTAGATCGTGTCAACGCCTTCCTTTGTTCCCTGAAGTGTACAAATTAAGTTGCCAGCGCCGTGGCCTGTTTGTTCTGTTGTGTCATCTTCGTAAACTTCCACGCCAAGATCGGTGAATTTTTGCTTTAATACCTTTGCAATTTCCGTTTCAAATTTCGTCTCAGAATCAATTTGCACAAGCTCTAAAAATTCGTTTAGCAAACGTTCTTGATTAATCATCTATATTTCCTCCAATATGTAAGTGGTTTACTATTCTAGTATACCTTTGTCCATATCAATTGCAAAAGGATTAGAATGTTAAGAAATACAGCTACAGTACGGAATCCCGCATGACATCCGCGGGATTAACCTAATATCCCTGTTTTCCGCGGATTTCCGCCAGTTTCACCATTCCGGCATTTCTTACCCCACTAACTTACAGCGGAATATTCCCGTGCTTCTTTTTCGGTCTTGTTTCTGATTTATTGCGCAGCATTTCAAGAGCTTGGATGAGTTTGATTCTGGTTTCGCGCGGATCGATGACATCATCGACCATGCCTCTGCTTGCTGCAACGTACGGATTAGCAAATTTTTCACGATATTCTTCGATTTTCTGTTCCCGGACGGCTTCTGGGTCTTCGCTGTTTTGAATTTCGCGGGCAAAAATGATATTCGCTGCCCCTTGAGGTCCCATAACCGCAATTTCTGCGTTCGGCCATGCGTACACAAGATCGGCACCGATTGCTTTACTGTTCAGCGCCACATAAGCACCACCAAAGGCTTTTCGTAAAATAACCGTCAGCTTTGGCACTGTCGCTTCAGAGTATGCATACAAAATCTTTGCGCCGTGGCGGATGATGCCCCCGTGCTCCTGTTTAACACCTGGGAAAAAGCCGGTAACGTCTTCAAACGTAATAATTGGGATATTAAAAGAATCACAGAAACGAATAAATCTTGCAGCTTTGTCAGATGAATCGATATCAAGGCCGCCTGCCATAAATTTCGGCTGATTGCAGACAAGACCGACCACTTCACCCTTGATGCGCGCCAAGCCGACAACGATATTTTTCGCAAAATCCTGATGAATTTCCAGGAAGGAATCCGCATCCACTACCTGCTCGATGACTTTGCGGACATCATATGGGCGGAGCGCATCAAACGGGATTACATCCGTTAAATCTGGACGGTAATCATCCTCTAGATCTGTCTCCAGTCTTGGCGGCTTCTCCTGATTGTTTTGCGGCAAGTAGCTTAATAGTCTGCGGACCTGTTCAATAGCTTCCGCTTCTGTTCCTGCTTTAAAATGGGCATTCCCGCTGATTGTATTATGTACATTGGCACCACCCAGATCCTCTGAGGAAATTTTTTCGCCCGTCACAGTTTCGATTACCTTTGGACCGGTAATAAACATTTGGCTTGTTCTTTCCACCATGAAAACAAAATCAGTGATTGCAGGGCTATACACGGCACCGCCTGCACATGGTCCCATGATGACAGAAAGCTGCGGGACTACCCCTGAATAGATGGAATTCCGGTAAAAAATATGACCATATCCATCAAGCGAGACAACGCCTTCCTGGATTCTTGCGCCGCCAGAGTCGTTTAAGCCGACAAATGGAGCCCCATTTTTCGCGGCTAAATCCATAACATTCGCAATTTTTTTCGCATGCATTTCCCCAAGAGCCCCGCCGAAAACGGTAAAATCCTGCGAGAATAGAAAAATGGGTCTGCCATTGACCTTGCCATAGCCTGTTACAACGCCATCGCCAGGACCCTTTTGATCTTCCAGGCCAAAATCTGTGCAGCGATGCTCAATAAACGGATTCAATTCCACAAATGTTCCTGGGTCAACCAGCAAGTCAATTCGTTCCCTTGCCGTCAGCTTGCCTTTTTCATGCTGCTTTTCAATTCTTTCATCTCCACCGCCTAATTCAATTTCCCTGCGGCGGTCGTAGAGTTCATTTATTTTTTCATAGATGTCTGTCATGGTTACTTTCAATCCTTTCTTTCGCAAAGTTCAAAGAGAACTTTTTTAGTAGATTTCGGATGCATAAACGCCACCTGTGCTCCGCCGGCGCCAGTCTTTGGAACGTCATTGATCATGCTGATGCCTTTTTCCTTGATTTCATTGATTCGCTCCTGGATGGAATCCACGCCTAATGCAACGTGGTGCAGGCCTTCGCCTCGTTTTTCAATAAACTTAGCGACAGCGCTTTCACCTGATGTCGGTTCAAGCAGCTCAAGCTTCGTTTCCCCTGCTTTCAAAAAGGCAACCTTCAGCTTCTCACTTTCAACCTCTTCTATGCCGAGCAATGGAAGCTTAAGAATATCCGTATAAAAAGGAAGCGTCTCCTCCAGCGAACGAACTGCAATCCCAATATGGTCGATTTTTTTGATCATCTTGCCCTCCTCCATTCCTGCTGTAAAAATATTTTCTATCAATATTGAATATAATGCTATATTAGCTATACTCTTAATATACTAAAAATTCCTGTTAATATCGAGCGGTTGTTCATTTTGATTTTTCTTAGTAAAATAGAAGTAATGAAATATTCTATAAGGGGGTATTTGATTGTCGAATAAAAAGATGAGAAAAATTGTTGTTTATTTAATGATTTTTGCTATGCTTGCATCATCGCTAATTGTGGGAGCATCAATGTTTCTTTAAGATAAATAAGAGAAGGACTGCCGAGTGCGGCAGTCCTTTTTCTATTAGCCAATTTTTAGAAGAAGCTGAGCAAGAAGATTGATTGCAGCTTGAACAACTGCGTCGACTTGTACTTCTGTTTGAGTGACAGTTACTTCGCCTGAATCTTCGATCACAGTAAGCTGTGATTGGACTTGTGTGACATCTAGTGATTGAGCCACTCTTTGCAGCTGACGAACATTATTGTTTTCGTCACTTCCTAGAACGACAATGGATGCTTCGATGGCTGCTTGCAGAGCTGCTTGAATAAGAAGGAGTCCTTGAACTTCTGTTTGCGTAACATTAACCGTATGAGAGTTGCGGACAATTAGACCCTGCTTTTCGTATTGATCAATATCCTGGCTGTTTTTCACTGATTGTCTTGCTGGCTGTCTGTTTCTTTCTGACATTTAAAAAATCCCCTTTCCTTTTTTAGGTTCACTTTAAGATATTCGAAAAGGGTATTTCCGTTTGGACAACTTCATTAGACCATTAGCGGAATTTCGGACAATTAGGTCATTTTAGGGGCAAAAAGCTGAGAAAGTTTCAAAAAAAAGTCCTTCACTGCTGACATGAAGGATAAACTCTTTGTATATTTTACACTGCTTGTCCTTCATTTGCCCGATGAAGGACAAGCTCTCCTCATATTTCACACTAAATGTCCTTCATTCGCCTGATGAAGGACAAGCTCTCCTCATATTTCACACTAAATGTCCTTCATTCGCCCTATGAAGGACAAGCTCTCCTTGCATTTCACACCGGATGTCCTTCATTCACCTGATGAAGGACAAGCTCTCCTCATATTTCACACTAAATGTCCTTCATTCGCCTGATGAAGGACAAGCTCTCCTCGTATTTCACACTAAATGTCCTTCATTCGCCTGATGAAGGACAAGCTCTCCTCGTATTTCACACTAAATGTCCTTCATTCGTCCGATGAAGGACATCTTGCACAAAAATTACACAAACAAAGGCCTTCATCAACTTGATGAAGGCCTTTTTACACCGAATATTCATCTTATTTGTCCACTACCATTATCGTTAATTGCTCCATACGCTTTGCCGAGCTGATCAAAGCTTTCGGAGGAGGAAACGATTAAGATTTTCGTGCCGAGCGGGATAAAGTCGTACAGTGATTCGATGGCTTCGTTTTGGAGCCGGATGCAGCCCTGTGAGACGTATTTGCCAATGGACGATGGGTCGTTTGTGCCGTGGAGCCCGTATATTCTCCCATCCGTATCGGCTGCATCAAAACCGATCCATCTGGTTCCCAATGGATTGTTGTCGTCGCCGCCTTTAATATCTTTTTTCCTGTAATAGGGATCTTTAGCTTTGACCGTAATGGTAAAAAGACCTTCGGGAGTTAATTCTTCCGTTTTCCCGGTTGCGGCCGTAATCACGGTCTGAACCTTGTTATCATGAATGAAAGCTAACTCATTCGTCTTTTTATTCACAATGACAAAAGGATCCCCAGGCATGGGGTTTTCTCCTAAGGGCCATAAAGGGGATATGGACAGAGCAATCATCAGAGCGGATAACAGCTTGAACATGCAATCTCACCCACTTTTTTCCCTTTAGTGTACACATTGGCCGCAGATTCATGCATTTGTTGCTCCAACAGTCACATTCTTCTTGCTGCTGCAAACCCTAATTTGCAGGATTCATGCTGCTTCTTAGGAAAACCCACTTTTAAAAGCGTTATGCTTTGTTAAAACATTTTTACATGTACAACTATATATGTTACCCAGTCACGTGCTCCCTTTTTCCAACTGGAAGCTCTTTGGTCGATCCTTTAATCCATAAATATTCTTCCATTTCACGCACAAATTGATAAAGAGCTGCCCGGGCTTCAAATTCCTCCCTGCTCTTCGGCAAATCCATGTCTCTAAAATAATGCTTCATTTCTGAAAGCTTATCTAAAAATCGGTGTGCAGTATTTCCCGGGTGAATATTTTTCGATAAATCCTCCAAAAAATCGGCAATCATTTCACCTTGTTCGACAGTATGCGTAATCGAAGTGACAACCGGCAGCATTCTTTCAAGGATTTCAAATTGCTTTTCTCTCATTTTAAAGTAATGAAAATAGATGTTTTCGTTGCGCAGAAAATGGTTCTCCACATCACGAAAGGCCAAAGATTCGGCTTCTTCTATCAGCCGGGCTGATTCAGTAATCTCATAACCGTCCCAAGTGCTTTCGTTTGTCCGCAAATAGATTACCATTTCTTCAAAAATCCGTCGGAAATTTTCTTCAACCTGCAGCTGGTATTCCTTAAGCTTTTGATCAAGGCTTGGCATAAACAGGTTCGCAAGCAGTGCGACCCCAATACCAATTGTAATAATCCCAATTTCATTGACAACCAGTTCTGCTGTCATCTCGCCTGCTGAAAAAATATGCAAAATAATGACACAGCTTGTAACAATCCCATCACTTACCCGAAGCATAACAGCCGTCGGGATAAAAAAGATTAATAAAAATCCAATCATAATCGGATGGTAGGCGATTCCTTCAAAAATCACTCCCGAAAACACAATGGCCAAAAGACATGCCATAAAACGATCCACGGATGTCCGCAGTGATTTTTTTTTCGTGGTTTGTATACAAAGGATCGTCAAAATTCCAGCCGAGGCAAAATTACTAAAGCCGAAGATTGACGCCAAAATAATCGATGCTGTCGTACCAATAGCTGTTTTTATCGTTCGGTAACCAATGCGAAACTTCATATTGTTTTCTCCTAAAATTCAAGTCCATGCCTGTTTATTATATAGTGTTAGCTTAAAACATGTCCATATCGATTTGGGACAACGAACCTGTCCCCTTGTCCTTTTGGGACAAAGGGCGGACCTGTGAACCGACGGACAACGAGCCCTTGTCCCGAAAAAAAAGAAGATGACCAGAAAACGGTCATCTTCAAATCAACTATAAGACTTTTTGCAGGAAGTCCTTGGCGCGCTCGGAGGATGGGTTGGTGAAAAATTCGCTTGGCGGTGCGTCTTCTACAAGGACGCCTCCGTCTAAAAAGAGGACACGGTCGGCTACTTCACGGGCAAATCCCATTTCATGTGTGACAATCGCCATCGTCATTCCCGAGTCTGCCAGTGTTTTCATAACATCGAGTACTTCCTTTACCATTTCCGGGTCAAGCGCAGATGTTGGCTCGTCGAACAGCATGACATCCGGCTGCATGGCCAGGGCACGCGCAATAGCTACCCGCTGTTTTTGCCCACCGGATAATCGGCTTGGGTATTCATTGGCCTTTTGTTCCAGGCCGACCTTTTCCAATAATTCCAGGCCAATCTTTTCTGCTTCCGCCTTTGTCAATCCTTTTACGTTAACAGGTGCATATGTTAAGTTTTGCAGGACCGTCTTATGAGGAAAAAGATGAAAGTGCTGAAACACCATTCCTACCTTTTGGCGGATTCTCATAATGTTTGTTTTTTTATCCGTCACTTCATGATCATTGATCCATACTTTACCGCTTGTCGGCATTTCAAGTAAATTGATGCAGCGGAGAAAGGTTGATTTTCCCGAACCAGATGGGCCGATAATGGCCACAACCTCACGTTCTTTAATCGTGGTGGTAATTCCTTTTAAGACTTCTAGCTTTCCAAACTGCTTATGCAAATTCTCTACCTTAATCACTGCGTCTCATTCTCCTTTCAAGTACCTTTCCGAGTAAGGTTAAGGTGATCACCATTAGGTAATAAATGAGACCGGCCAGCAAAAGCGGCTCAATAAAACGGAACTTTTCTGCACCTACCTGATAGGCCCGGCGCATGATATCCATGACCCCGATGGTTGTAACAATCGCAGATTCCTTAGTAAGCGTGATGAATTCATTCATTAGCGCTGGCAAAATATTTTTCAGGGCTTGAGGCAAAATGATGTTCAGCATCATTTTCCCATATGGAACCCCTAGTGCCATTGCTGCTTCACTCTGGCCTTTGTCAACAGCCATAATTCCAGCACGGATGATTTCAGAAATATAGGCCGCAGAATTCAGGCCAAAAGCAAGTACAGCCGAAACATACGGTTCAATTTGGTAGCCAAAAATCTGCGGCGATCCAAAGTGAATAATCATTAGCTGCAAGACTAATGGCGTTCCGCGAAAGATAGATGTATAAGCATCTGCCAGCCAGACGAGCGGTTTAAATTTGCTGATTTTAAAAAGCGATAAAATAATCCCAAGAACAAACCCTAATAGCGCTGCGACTGCAACAATCTGGAGCGTGACAATAACGCCGCGAAGGATATAGGGCAGTGATGGGAGAACGGATGTAAAATCGAAATTCATTGTAAAACTCAATCCTCTCACTATCAACTAGATTTTTTCATTTTAAACGATACCTACTGACCTCTAGAGGTGAGAGGACAGATATGAGACGTAAGCTTGTTGTTCATAGGTTATGCTATTTTCTTATATTGCATGAACTTGTTTTAATGATGGCTCTTGTTAAGCTTAGCCATTAATTTCCGCTCAAGTCAACTATGCTGTTAAAATCAACATTAACCTTTCACACATCCTAAAAGAAAAGGAGGGCAGCCTCTTGGGAGAAGCTTCCCTGATTTTTCAAAAAACGTTCAGAAGTGTGGTGCTTCTGAACGTCCTGAAGTATTTACTTTTATTCTTCAAACCATTTCTTGATGATAGCATCAATTTCTCCGCTATCAATCATTTCTTTAAGGGCTTTATTGAATTCTTCAGTTAGTTCGCTGTCCTTTGGAAATGCAGCTGCATATCCGCCGTCAGCATCTTCGATTGTAAAACCATCTAGGTCTTCGTTGTTTTCAAGATAGCCCGCTGCCACAGTGTCTTCGATGATCGCTGCATCAAAACGGCCAGCTTTAATTTCTTGAATCACTTCTGGAATACGATTGCGGTTTTCAACCGTCATATCTACTTCTTCTGCCAGTTCATTGGCTTTCTCCTCTTGGATGGAGCCTAATTGAACGCCAACCTTTTTACCGCTAAGGTCTTCAACCTTTTTAATGCCACTGTCTTTTTTCGAAACGATCATATGTTTTGAAGTGTAGTAGATTTCACTGAAATCAACGCTTTTTCGTCTATCATCTGTAGCTGACATCGCTGACATAACAAAGTCTACCTGTCCAGATTGAAGCGCTTGAATCAATCCGCCAAAATCCATATCGTTAATTTTTACTTCATAGCCTAGCTTCTCTGCCACTGCTTTTGCAATTTCAGGATCAATCCCGATAATATCGTCGCCTTTAGCTGTATCAATAAATTCAAATGGTGCATAGTCTGCTGATGTTCCCATTGTTAATACTTTTTTCTCTGTTTTTTGGTCATCTGCTGAGCCGCTTCCCTCTGATGCTGGTTCTTCGCTTGTTCCGCAGGCTGCAAGTAAGCCGATTACTAGTATACTAACGAAAAAATAAGAGAAGATTTTTTTCATTTTTGTTTTCCCCCTATAGCATTCCGAAAATTGATAATAATGTCAATTTATATTATCTTCTATACTCTATCAATTTTCAAGCTTCTTTTTTATTAATATTTATTCATCTAAATGTATTTTAACACATTTTTGTTTTTATGCAATAGTTTTATATAAACAGGTGAACAAATGCTATTTTTCATGTATGAATAACAGGATTAGCATGGTTTATTTATGCATAGATTATTCTTTTTTATTAATAATTAAACCGATTTTCTATAAGGGATTAATCAGTTGGAAATGTTTTTTTAATATAGGTATATTGTTTATCCTTATCAGTTTATACGAAAGCCAAATAAAAAAAGCCCCGAAGTTCGGGACTTTTTATCATTAAAGCTCTTCGCAATGCTGTTCGAATGCATTTTGCAGTTTTTGGATGACTGCCATTGGCTCATGGCCTTCGATGTCATGACGTTCGACCATGGTCACGATCTTACCATCTTTTAAAAGAGCAAAAGATGGCGAGGATGGCGGATAGCCTGTGAAATAATCACGTGCGGTCGCTGTTGCCTCTTTGTCCTGGCCTGCAAACACAGTCACAAGCTGATCAGGCCGCTTATCATAGTGGACAGCGTGTGCTGCCGCTGGACGGGCAATTCCGCCAGCACAGCCGCAAACGGAGTTCACCATTACTAGTGTTGTCCCTTTCTGCTCTAGAGCCTCTTTCACTTCATCAGCGGTTTTTAATTCTGTATAGCCAGCAGACACAATCTCTTGACGTGCCTGATTAACAACATCATTCATAAAGATATTGAAATCCATGCTCATTATTTATCGTTCCTCCTTAAAATTTAGCTTTATACCATCATACCAATAGTTACATGTATTTTTCAACGCTGGGAACTCGGATCCCTAAAGGGGTTCATTATTTGATCTTCCCGCATACACGGAAAAAAGCTCTTCAACTGCGGAAGTAACGGTTCTGGAGCCTGCGATGACTTCGTTTTCTATTTTAGGAAGCAAAGCTTTAATGTTTTGATCGTAAAAAAAGCTGATCTGCAGCTGATCAATGATCATCGAGTAGATCCATTCCTTTGTCTGGGATCTTCTTCTTTCCTCAAAGACACCTGTTTCCTTTGTTGTTTCCTCAAATTGACGGATGAGTTTCCAGATATCTTCCATCCCCTCGTTTTCCAAGGCAGAACAGGTGGAAGCCTTCGTTGTCCAGCCTTTGGTTGCCGGCTGAAGAAAGTGCAGGATTCGGTTATATTCAGCTTTTGTTTTATTAGCGAGCTGTTTGTTAGGACCATCTGCTTTGTTGACGATAATGGCGTCGGCGAGCTCCATAATTCCTTTTTTCATTCCTTGAAGCTCATCACCCGCTCCTGTTAAAACAAGCAGCATGAAAAAATCAACCATATCTCTGACAATGACCTCGCTTTGGCCGACACCAACCGTTTCTACTAATATCACATCGAAGCCGGCCGCTTCACATAAAATCATGGTTTCCCTTGTTTTACGGTGAACACCGCCTAGCTTGCCGGCTGAAGGTGATGGCCGGATAAAGGCTTGCGGATTGCGGGAAAGCTGCTCCATTCGCGTTTTATCGCCAAGAATGCTGCCTCCGCTCAGGCTTGAACTTGGATCAACTGCCAGCACGGCTACTTTGAAACCCAAATCGCATAGATAAGTTCCGAAAGCTTCAATAAATGTACTTTTACCTGCACCAGGGACACCGGTAATGCCAATGCGGATGGACTTTCCAGAATAAGGCAGGAGCTTTTGCAAGAGATCCTGTGCTTTTCGAAAATGCTGTTCAGCATTGCTTTCAATTAAAGTAATCGCCCTTGCCATGATCGTGCGGTTGCCGGCAAGAATGCCGGCAGCCCATTCATCAATATTAATATCCTGCTTCGCTTTTTTCTTAAAACGATTATTCTTGACAAAGCTTGCCTGATCATGTGCGACCTCAACGCCTCTGCGCACTACACTGGTAAATTGATCAGGATTTTCCCGATCAAACCATTCAGGTTTTTTGTCCTTATCCATTTGAAACTTCCTCATATCCAAGTCGGGTATAGATTTCGCGAATCACCTTCTGCGCAGCAACAGGGATCACAGTTCCAGGACCAAAAATGGCTGCAGCCCCTTTTTCATATAAGTACGCATAATCCTGTGCCGGGATGACCCCGCCGATAACAACCAAGATGTCTTCGCGATCCAGTTTTTTCAGTTCCTCCACAAGCTGTGGAAGCAAGGTTTTATGGCCGGCAGCAAGCGAGCTGATGCCAATGACATGGACATCGTTTTCAATCGCCTGCTTCGCTGTTTCTTCCGGTGTCTGGAATAATGGACCAATATCCACATCAAAGCCTAGGTCCGCAAAGGCTGTAGCAATGACCTTCGCTCCGCGATCATGGCCATCCTGGCCCATTTTGGCGATAAGGATCCGCGGTCTTCTGCCCTCATTTTCTAAAAATTCATCAGTCATTTTCTTCACTTCAGCAATTTCATCTTCATTTGAAAAGTGTGAGCTGTATACGCCGCTAATGGAGCGGATGATCGCCTTGTGGCGGTTTGCTACCTTTTCAATCGCGTCAGAAATTTCACCGAGTGTGGCACGCACTCTTGCTGCCTGTACAGATAGCTCGAGAAGATTGCCTTCACCGCTTTCTGCTGCTTTAGTAATCGCAGCCAAGGCTTCTGCCACTTTTTCCTCATCGCGTGATGCTTTTAATTTTTCAAGCTTTTCGATTTGCTTCAAGCGCACAGCGGTATTGTCAATATCAAGAATGTCGATAGGCTCTTCCTGATCTAGACGGAATTTATTAACGCCTATAATCGTTTCCTTGCCTGAATCAATTTGCGCCTGTCTTCTGGCTGCTGCTTCCTCGATGCGCATTTTAGGCAAGCCGGTTTCAATCGCTTTTGCCATGCCGCCAAGGCTTTCTATTTCTTCAATATGCTCCCAGGCCCGCTTGATCAGTTGGTCTGTTAAGGATTCCACATAGTAAGAACCAGCCCATGGGTCGATCACATTGGTGATACCTGTTTCCTCCTGCAGATAAAGCTGAGTATTCCGTGCGATGCGTGCAGAGAAGTCCGTCGGCAGTGCGATGGCTTCATCCAGGGCATTGGTATGCAGGGACTGTGTATGCCCCATAGCCGCTGCATGGGCTTCAATTAACGTTCTCATAACATTATTAAATGGATCCTGTTCGGTTAAGCTCCAGCCGGAGGTTTGCGAATGGGTTCTGAGTGCCATTGATTTTGGATTTTTCGGTTCAAAGGTCTTCATCATTTTTGCCCAGATGAAGCGCGCCGCACGCATTTTTGCGACCTCCATGAAATAGTTCATGCCGATTGCCCAGAAAAAGGACAGTCTTGGCGCAAAGGAATCAATGTCAATTCCTGCTTTTAGGCCTGTGCGGACATATTCCAGACCGTCGGCCAATGTGTAGGCAAGTTCAATATCCGCTGGTGCCCCCGCTTCCTGCATATGGTAGCCTGAAATACTGATGCTGTTAAACTTAGGCATGTACTTGGAGGTGTATTCAAAAATATCAGCAATGATTTTCATCGACATGTCCGGCGGATAAATATAAGTATTGCGGACCATGTATTCTTTTAAAATATCATTTTGAATCGTGCCCGCTAGCTTTTCCTGGCTGACTCCCTGTTCTTCGGCGGTCACGATAAAGAACGCCATAATGGGAAGTACAGCACCATTCATCGTCATTGAGACAGACATTTGATCCAAAGGAATCCCATCAAACAATGTCTTCATATCAAGAACAGAATCAATCGCCACACCTGCTTTTCCAACATCGCCGACTACTCGCGGATGGTCAGAATCGTAGCCGCGGTGTGTCGCTAGGTCAAAAGCAACCGATAATCCTTTTTGTCCCATCGCAAGGTTGCGGCGGTAAAACGCGTTGCTCTCCTCTGCTGTTGAGAAGCCTGCGTATTGCCGGACTGTCCATGGGCGATTAACATACATCGTCGGATATGGCCCTCTTGTATATGGCGGAAGTCCTGGCTTTGAATCAAGATGCTCTAGCTCCTCAAGATCCGCTTTAGTATAGAGCGGTTTCGTTGCTATCTGTTCATTTGTTTCAAAGGTCAGTTCACTCGGCGGAATTTCGGCAGTCTTTTTATTTTCAAAAAGAGATATGTTTTTAAAGTCAGGTTTTTTAGTCATGTTTTTCCGCCTCCATTTCGCTCAGCAGTTTCGCTAAGATCTCATAGCAATTGCTTCTCAGGTGAATGAATTGATCGATGCCAGCCTCAAGGAAGGATTCCTGACTTTCAGGCAGTCCTGCCAGCATTATTTTTACATTAGGCTGAATTTCTTTCACTGAACGGACGATTTCGGCTGCTAATTCATGATATTGGCTGTCTGTTCCGCAAATGATGTAGTGTGTCAGCTTGGTCTGTTCTGCAAACGCTGCAGCTTGCTCCCCCTTATTGATATCAGAAGCCCTTACAGTACTGATGCCGCCTGGTGCGAGAAACCCTGTAATAAAGTCTGCGCGTGCTTTATGGGCTTTCAGCTCACCAAGGCATATAAGGCCTGCTGTTGGGCTGATTTTTTCCGAGATTCTGCGAAGCTCTTCATATGGTTCAGATAGACGCACCTGTGGAAGAGCTGTTGTTGGTTTAGCTTCTGCCTTTAACGGGGTGTCCTTTAAGTTTGCATAGATGTTTGTACCGATTATGCTCTGCTTTCGTGTATAAGTATCCTCGTTTCTCCTATTTAGAACGTCCTGTATTTGTTTCTGAAGCCAGCCAGTTTCAAGTGATTTTGTTATGCCGCCTTTTTCTTCGATTTCAAGGAAAAGTGCCCATGCTTGTTCTGCCAGCTGATTAGTCAGGCTTTCGATATACCAGGATCCGCCTGCTGGATCAACGATATTTTTTAAATGGGCTTCATTTTTTAAAATTAATTGGGTATTTCGTGCAATTCTGTCAGAGAATGAAGTGGCTTGATTTTCCGGCTCATTGTACGGGCTGACATGCAAATATTGGATTCCGCCAAGAACAGCAGCAAATGCCTCGTTTCCAGCGCGGAGCATGTTCACATATGGATCATAGACAGTTTTTGTAAATGCTGATGTTTCACCAGAAATGACCATTTTTTGCTGTTGCTCATCTGCCCCAAAGCTTTCAGCAACTTTGCTCCAAAGCAATCTAGCACTGCGAAGCTTGGCAATTTCCATGAAAAAGTTCCCGCCAACGGAAAATTTAAAAACCAGCTTTGATAAAATAGTTTCAAGGCTTATTTTGCGTTCGAGAAGCTCAGCGGTATGATGAACACCAGTCGCTAAGGCGATTGCCAGCTCTTGTACCGCGTTTGCCCCCGCATTGTGATAGGCGCTAGTATTTACTAAAATCGTTTTTAGTTTGGGCATTGCTTTATGTGTGGATTGAATGGTTTCAGCCCATTTATCGAGCGAGTTTTTATCTAGGGCTGCTCCCTGTTTGGCCGCATCGGCAACGGGATCTGCCGCAATAAACCCCGAAATGTTTTCACTGTTTTCAAGGCTTGCTAGAGCTGCAAGAATTTCTTCCTGCTGATTATTATTTCCTTCTAGACTAAAGGGAAATTGTTTATATATGTCGGTGTCGAGTGACTTAAGTTCGTTAATGTTTATTTTTTCTGCGTCAAAAGCAATTGCTGTTTGTCCCTTTTTCATTGCCGATTTGATTGCTTCATTTAAACTTGTGTCCTCTTTGGGTTCAAGCTTTTGTGCGACCTGCCACTCGTCGGTGAGATAACCAAGCGATGAAGATCCTCTGCGAAAATCAGTTTGGCCTGGTAATTGGGAGACCTGCTGATTTTCCAGGTCTTCTTTTGTATAAAGCGGTTTCAAGTCGATGTTTTCATATGTATGACGATTTAATGTTGAGATGCTTTTTCCTTTTAATGCTTCTTCGGCCTTTTGCTGCCAGTTCTCAATAGTTTGCTGTTCAAAGGTTTGATGGATCATCTTTTCTAGTGTCATATGCCACTGTCTGAAAGAGACAGCTTCCCCCCTTTTTAGCGGAATGAATTTTCAGTAAAATTCTTAATTTTATTTTAGTATACATATGGGATTGTGGCAATTGGAGAAGTGGCTCGTTGAAATGCGGATGCCTTTGGACTCTTCCACTCTCTTTTCTGCTTGTTCTGTCTAAAGGGCGAGCGGCTTTGGACGCTTCCACTCCATTTTCTGCTGGTTCGGTCTAAAAGGCGAACAACTTTAGACGCTCCCACTCCATTTTCTTCTTGCTTTGTCTAAAGGGCCAACAACCTTGGACTCTTCCAATCCATTTTCTACTAGTTCTGTCTAAAGTGCAGTCGACTTTGGACTCCCCCACTCCATTTTCGCCTTGCTCTGTCTAAAGGGCGAGCGGCTTCGGACTCCCCCACTCCATTTTCGGCTTGCTCTGTCTAAAGGGCGAGCGACTTTGGGCTCCCTCACTCCATTTTCAGCTTGCTCTGTCTAAAGGGCGAGCGACTTTGGACTCCCCTAATCCATTGGCTGCTTGCTCTGTCTAAAGAGCGAGCGACTTTGGACTCCCTCACTCCATTTTCGCGTTGCTCTGTCTAAAGGGAACCAATTCCACTTATAAAAAAACGGCCACCGTCGCCGGCAGCCGTTTTTCTGCTTAATATACAGATGTATTTTCTTTTGAAGTATTTTCAAGGATTTCTTTAACACGCTGTAAGAAGCGGCCACAAACTAGTCCGTCTAAGATACGGTGGTCTAGGGATAGACATAGGTTAACCATGTCACGCACAGCGATCATGCCGTTTTTCATAACGACTGGACGCTTAACGATGGATTCAACCTGTAAGATTGCCGCTTGCGGATAGTTGATGATTCCGTTTGATTGGATGGAACCAAAAGATCCTGTGTTATTGACAGTGAATGTACCGCCGGACATTTCTGCAGAACTCAATTTGCCTGAGCGAACTTTTGCTGCAAGCTCATTGATTTCACGGGCAATGCCTTTGATTGTTTTTTCATCTGCATTTTTAATAACAGGTACGTACAGAGCATCATCTGTTGCAACAGCGATAGAAAGGTTGATGTCTTTCTTCTGAACGATCTTGTCGCCTGCCCACATAGAATTGATTTGCGGGAATTCTTTCAGTGCTTGAGCAACTGCTTTTACAAAGAAAGCAAAGAATGTAAGGTTGAAGCCTTCTTTTTTCTTGAATTCGCCTTTGATGGAGTTACGGTAGTCAACAAGGCTGGTAACGTCTACTTCTACCATTGTCCATGCATGAGGAGCTTCGTGCTTGCTGCGAGTCATGTTAGCTGCAATAGCTTTACGCACACCAGATATTGGAATCTCGATATCCCCAGGAACCACTGGTACGTTTGGTGCAGATGCTTGCTTTGCAGGAGCAGCCGCTTTTGGTGCAGCTGTTTCTGCAGGTGCAGCCATTTGCGCTGCCGGCTGTGCAGGCTGTGCCGCCGCTGGTGCTTGGCCAGCTTGTGGAATATTGCCTGACTCAATTATTTGCATTAAGTCTTTGCGAGTGATACGGCCTTCTGCGCCTGTTCCAGTTACTTGATTTAAGTCAATGCCATGCTCTTGGGACAGCTTTAATACAGCTGGTGAATAGCGTACTTTGCTGCCATCAGCTGCTTTTGGAGCTGGTGCAGCATTCGCTGCTGCCTGTGGAGCTGCTGCTGGTGCCGGTGCTGATGGAGCTGGTGCACTTTCAGCTTGTGGTGCTGCTGGTGCTGCTTCTGCAGTACCGCCGCCTTCTGTTTCAATGGTTAGAATAACTTCTCCAACCTCATAAGTTTCGCCTTCTTGTGCGATTAATTCTTTAATCACTCCAGTAAAAGAAGAAGGAATTTCAGAGTTTACTTTATCTGTAGTTACTTCAGCTAGCGGGTCATATTTATTTACTTTGTCGCCAACGGAAACCATCCATCTGTTGATGGTACCTTCAGTAACACTTTCCCCTAACTGAGGCATCTTAATTTGTTCGATTGCCATTAGGTTTTACCTCCTTGAGCCTATCCATTTCTAGTTGCTGCATTCTTTGCAGAAGTTTATTATAAATAGCCACTATTAAATTTGTCTGTTGATTGCAGCGAGAGGCGCTTCAATCAACTAATGTGATTAAATTAAAATTCTGCCAGTTCCCTCATTGCTTTTTCAACTTTATCTGGGTTTACCATGAAGTATTTCTCCATTGTTGGTGCATATGGCATAGCTGGTACATCTGGGCCTGCCAAACGCTTAATTGGAGCGTCTAGTTCAAATAAGCAGTTTTCAGCAATGATTGCAGAAACCTCACTCATGATGCTTCCTTCTTTAGTATCCTCTGTTAAAAGCAAAACCTTACCTGTTTTTGTTGCGGCTTCGATGATTGCTTCTTTATCAAGCGGATATACTGTTCTTAAATCAAGTACATGAACTGAAATGCCATCTTTTGCTAGCTTTTCTGCAGCTTGAAGAGCGAAGTGAACGCAAAGTCCATAAGTAATAACGGTTAAGTCTTCACCTTCGCGCTTTACATCTGCTTTTCCGATTGGCAATACATAATCATCATCAGGAACTTCGCCTTTGATTAGACGGTACGCACGCTTATGCTCAAAGAAAAGAACCGGATCATCATCACGGATTGCAGCTTTTAGCAGACCTTTTACATCATATGGAGTAGAAGGCATAACAATTTTTAATCCAGGCTGGTTAGCAAAAATTGCTTCTACTGACTGAGAGTGGTATAGGGCACCGTGTACGCCGCCGCCATATGGTGCACGGATAACCATTGGACAATTCCAGTCATTATTGGAACGGTAGCGGATTTTTGCTGCCTCAGAAATAATTTGGTTGACAGCAGGCATAATGAAATCAGCAAATTGCATTTCAGCAATTGGACGCATGCCATACATTGCTGCACCGATTCCAACCCCGGCAATTGCAGACTCTGCAAGCGGTGTATCTATTACGCGGTTTTCTCCGAATTGCTCGTATAAACCGTGAGTTGCCTTGAATACTCCGCCTTTTCTTCCAACGTCTTCCCCTAAAACAAAGACTTTAGAATCTCTTTCCATTTCTTCGCGGATTGCTTTTGTTACCGCATCAATATAAGAAATTACAGCCATTTTAGTTCCCCCTTACTATTCAGCATAAACGTATTTCATTGCATGCTCTGGTTCAGCATATGGTGCATTTTCTGCATAATCAGTTGCTTCGTTTACAGTTGCCATAACACGATCATTGATCTCTTTTTCTTTTGCATCATCCATGATGCCATTTTCTTTTAAGTAAGCAGCAAAAGTGATGATCGAATCCTTTGTTTTTGCTTCTTCTACTTCGTCTCTTGAACGATAGCTGCGGTCATCGTCATCAGAAGAGTGTGGAGTTAGACGGTAGGAAACCGTTTCAATTAAGGATGGTCCTTCACCGCGGCGGCCTCTGTCAGCAGCTTCTTTCACTGCTTTAAACACTTCAAGCGGATCATTTCCGTCAACCGTTACTCCCGGCATACCATAGCCAATCGCACGATCAGAAACCTTTTCACATGATAATTGTTTTTCAATTGGAACAGAGATTGCGTATTTGTTATTTTCACACATGAAGATAACTGGAAGCTTGTGAACTCCTGCAAAGTTAGCCCCTTCATGGAAATCTCCCTGGTTGGATGATCCTTCACCAAAGGTTACAAAGGTTACTAGGTCTTTGCCTTCCATTTTTCCGCCTAAAGCTACCCCAACCGCATGAGGAACTTGAGTGGTAACAGGAGAGGAGCCAGTGACAATACGGTTTTTCTTTTGTCCGAAGTGTCCTGGCATTTGGCGTCCGCCTGAGTTTGGATCTTCAGCTTTTGCAAAAGCGGAAAGCATTAGATCTTTCGCAGTCATTCCAAATGTTAAAACAACCCCTAGATCACGATAGTATGGAAGAACATAATCCTTCTCACGATCAAGCGCAAATGCAGCACCAACTTGTGCTGCTTCTTGTCCCTGACAGGAAATAACAAAAGGAATTTTCCCAGCACGGTTTAAAAGCCACATACGTTCGTCAACACGGCGGGATAAAAGCATCATTTCATACATTTCTAATACTTGTTCATCGCTCAAACCTAGTTCAGCATGACGATTTTTCTTCTTAGCCATTTAAATACCCCCTAGATCAATATGTAGGGGCCCCAGCCTCCGTACTTCGGAGCCCAAGAGCCTTTATACAGAAGAAGGCAGCTGCCCTCTTTTTGAGATGCAGCTTGATGCCTTCATTTCTTTTATTACCCGTGAATGGCTTTGCCTTCAACAGCAAGAGCCGCTTCACCAATTGCTTCAGATAATGTTGGGTGTGGGTGGATTGTGTGTGCCACTTCCCATGGTGTTGCATCAAGAACTTTTGCCAGGCCTGCTTCAGAGATCATGTCTGTTACATGCGGCCCAATCATATGAACACCTAAAATGTCATTTGTTTCTTCATCAGCAACGATTTTCACAAACCCATCTGCTTCACCAAAGACAAGAGCTTTACCAATTGCACGGAAATTGAATTTGCCTTTTTTCACTTTGTAGCCTTGTTCCTTGGCCTGGTCTTCTGTTAAGCCGACACTTGCAGCTTCTGGAGCGCTGTAGATACATTTAGAAACAAGGTTGTAATCGATTGGTGATGGATTTTGCCCTGCAATATGCTCAACAGCCACAATTCCCTCATGGGAGGCAACGTGTGCAAGCTGAAGACCGCCGATGACATCACCGATAGCATAAATGTGTGATTCTTTTGTTTGGAAATATTCGTTTGTAATGATATAGCCTTTTTCCAGTTGAATATCTGTATTTTCAATGCCGATTCCTTCCGTATTTGCCTGACGGCCAACAGAAACAAGAATCTTATCAGCCGTGAATTCCTGCTGTTCGCCTTTCACTTCTGCAGAAATCGTTGCATTGCTGTCCGTTTGTTTTAACGTTTCTGGAAGAACTTTGGCACTTGTAATGATGTTGATGCCTTTTTTCTTCATAATGCGCTGCATTTCCTTAGAAATTTCTTTATCCTCAGTCGGAATGATACGGTCTGCATATTCAACGACTGTTACCTGTGCACCAAAGTCTGATAGCATAGATGCCCATTCAATCCCGATAACGCCGCCGCCAACAATGATGATGGAATTAGGGATTTCCTGCATTTCCAGCGCTTCATCGGAAGTCATGACATTTCCACCGATTTCAAGTCCTGGTAACGTGCGTGGACGAGAACCTGTTGCAACAATGACGTTCTTAGGAACTAGCATCGCGTTTTCTTCGCCGCTGTTCATTTCAACAGAAATTGTTCCTGGCATTGGAGAGAAAATAGATGGGCCTAAAATACGGCCAAGACCTTCAAAAACATCGATTTTCCCTTGCTTCATTAAATGCTGTACACCTTTGTGAAGCTGTTCAACAATCCCGCTCTTTCTTTCTTGAACCTTGCCAAAGTTTACTTTGACGTCACTTACGGATACGCCGAAATCTTCGCCGCGTTTGGTTGTTGCGTATACTTCTGCACTTCTTAGCAGGGCTTTACTTGGGATACAGCCTTTATGCAAGCATGTTCCGCCTAATTTTCCCTTTTCAACAATAGCTGTCTTTAAACCAAGCTGAGACGCGCGGATCGCTGCTACATAACCGCCAGTCCCTCCGCCAAGAATGACCAAATCATATTCTTCTGCCACTTGCGTTTCCTCCTATACAACCAATCTAATATGCGAACCCTAGTACATTAAGGGAATTGCTCGTTGCTTTAACGTATTACTCCACCGGGGGTCAGGCCCCTATCGCTGTAAAGCGCTGCTCCGCTGGGGGTCAGGCCCCCAATGCGGTAATGCGTTAACATGTTGGGGTTCACCCCTGGATGACTTATACTAAGACCGTTTCTCTTACGTTACCTGGGTAGTGCTTTACTTGTTCTTCTTTGCGGAGTACGCGCAGTGCTCCTTCTGCAAGAGCCTGCAATTCGTTTTCTCCTGGGTGAACAATGACATCAGCGATCCAGTTGATTCTGTCGCTGATTTCTTTAACGAAGTCTTTGCCGTAGGCTAATCCGCCGGTGATGATAATGGCGTCAACTTTGCCTTTAAGCACTGCACTTGCTGAGGCAATTTCTTTTGCCACTTGATAAGCCATGGCAGAGTAGACAAGCTTAGCTTTTTCATCGCCAGCTTCAATCATTTTTTCAACCTTAACTGCATCGTTAGTGCCAAGGTATCCGACAAGACCGCCCTGTCCGACTAGTTTTTTCATGACTTCATCACGGTAGTACTGGCCTGAGAAGCAAAGATTCACTAATTCTCCGACAGGTACTGTTCCGGCGCGCTCAGGACTGAAAGGACCTTCTCCGTGAAGACCGTTATTTACATCAATAACCCGGCCTTTCTGGTGGGCACCAACCGTCACACCGCCGCCCATATGAGCAATAATCAGATTTAATTCTTCATATTTTTTGTCTAATTCTTTTGCCACTCTTCTTGCAACAGCTTTTTGGTTTAATGCATGGAAAATACTGATGCGTTCAATTCCCGCAAAACCGGAAATCCGTGCAATCGGCTCCAGTTCGTCAACCACTACAGGGTCAACAATATATGATGGAATATTTAAAGCAGATGCAATTTCGAACGCTAGGATTCCGCCAAGGTTTGAAGCATGCTGGCCCGCATAGCCTTCACGTAAATCAGTCAGCATTTCTTCATTAACCGCATAGGTTCCGCCTTCGATTGGCTTTAACAATCCGCCGCGGCCGCAAACTGCACTTAATTTGGAGATGTTCATGCCTTCTTGATCTAGCGCTTCAAGAATAACATTTTTGCGGAATTCATATTGGTCGATGATGTTTTCAAAGGAATTTATTACATCTGCATCATGACGCAGTGTTTTTTCAAAAATAGAAATTTCATTTTCGAACACTCCAATTTTCGTGGATGTCGAACCAGGATTGATTGTGAGAATTCGATATGTCTGTTCTTGCACTGTTTTACCTCCATTTATGGAAGTGTAAACCTCCATCAGATTAAAGCATTAACGTAAACGGGGTCCCCGAAACTCGAAAGTTTCAGGGGCTCCCCACTGGTTTAATGCATTACTGTAATGGGGGACAGACCCCCAATGCTTTAAAGTGATAAATTATTTTCTGCGGCTTAGGATGTGATGGCCGTTTTGAAGGAATTGGCTGCGAGAGTTGCGCATTCTTTCAATTCTTTCTTCAACCATACGGTCAGCTGCTTTGTATGTTGGGATATTTTCACGTTTTGAGATTTCGATAACTGTTTCAATGCTTTGGTATAGGCCTTCAACTTTTTTCATTGCACGATCTCTGTTGTAGCCGTATAGTTCGTCAGCAACGTTGATAACACCGCCCGCATTGATTACATAGTCTGGTGCATAGATAATGCCCATTTCATGGATTTGATCGCCGTGGCGCTCTTCTTTTAATTGGTTGTTGGCAGATCCAGCAATAACTTTTGCTTTTAATTGTGGAATAGTGTCATCATTTACAGTTGCACCAAGAGCACATGGAGCATAGATGTCGCACTCTACGCCGTAGATTTCATCTGGTCCTACAGCTTTTGCGCCAAAGTCGTTTACTGCACGCTCAACAGCTTCTTTATTGATGTCAGTAACGATTAATTGTGCGCCTTCTTCGTGAAGATGTTTACATAGGTTATATGCAACGTTACCTACACCTTGTACAGCTACTACTTTTCCTTCTAATGAATCTGAGCCGAATGCTGCTTTAGCAGCTGCTTTCATACCTACATATACACCGTAAGCAGTTACTGGTGAAGGGTTACCTGATGAACCGAATGCAGGAGAAATACCTGTTACATAATCTGTTTCTTCATGGATAAGGTCCATATCAGCAACAGTTGTACCTACATCCTCAGCAGTGATGTAGCGTCCATTTAAGCCTTGGATGTAACGGCCGAATGCACGGAACATTTCTTGGTTTTTGTCTTTCTTAGGGTCGCCGATTATAACTGTTTTACCGCCGCCAAGGTTAAGACCTGCAGCCGCATTTTTGTAAGTCATTCCTTTTGCAAGACGCAATGCATCTTCAATAGCTGCCTCTTCAGAAGCATATGTCCACATACGAGTACCGCCAAGTGCTGGTCCTAATGTAGTGTCATGAATAGCAATGATTGCCTTTAAGCCTGAAGTTTTGTCCTGGCAGAATACCACTTGTTCGTAATCGTATTTCTCAAGATATTTGAAGATTTCCATGTTTTTTATCCCCCTAAAATTGTAAAGTTTTATTCTGAGTTAATTTTTCCATAAAAAGCAAATTTATTTAGAAGCAGAGCAAATTGCCAATGCCAATGAGTAAAGTTTACTTTCAGCGGAATCAGCTCTGGAAGTTAGCACAATTGGCGCTTTCGCTCCGGCAATAACTGCTCCGACCTTAGCTTTCGCAAAATAAATAAGTGATTTATATATTGCGTTGCCAACCTCAATCGTTGGAACTAACAGGATGTCTGCACGGCCTGCAACATCACTTCTTATTCCCTTATGTTCAGCAGCAATTTGCGATACAGCATTATCTAGGGCAAGCGGGCCGTCAACCACACAATTCTTGATTTGTCCTCGCTTATTCATCATGGTTAATGCTGCGGCATCCAATGTTGCCTGCATAGCAGGATTCACCACTTCAACAGCAGCAATCGGAGCTACGAGCGGTGTTTCAATACCGATGCTTTGAGCAATTCCCACTGAGTTTTGGATGATTTGTGCTTTTTGCTGCAAATCAGGCGCAATGTTCATAGCTGCGTCAGTTACGATAGTAAACCGGTCGTAGCCAGGAACTTCAAAAACAGCAACGTGTGAAAGTACACTGCCGGACCTTAAGCCGAAATCCTTATTAAGGACAGCTTTTAAAATAACAGCAGTCGGTACATTTCCTTTCATGAGAACATCGGCATCATTTTGCTTAACGGCTTTAACTGCATTCTCCGCCGCTTGCACATTTGAATTGGTGTGAATAATTTTCACTTTACCGCTGTTCGCCATGGAACCGTGTTCTTCCATTATTTGCTGGATCTTTTCTTTATCCCCAAACAATAAAAAACTTGCCAGGTCGCGCTTGAGCGCTTCTGAGACGGCTTCGATGACTTCGTGATCCTCTGCAGCTGCTACAGCGACTACTTTTTCTTCATATTGGGTTGCTCTCGTTATAAGAGTATCCAATTCCATCTGTCTCAACCCCTTTTCAAAAACCCTTCTAGTTAACCAGATTCATGTTGCAACACACATTATTATTTAATGCAAGAAGTGTGCCAACTTAAAAACCCCATGAAAACGCTTTATATTTCACAATAACACCATGCAAAAAATTGCATACATGAAAATTATTGCATGCCATCATTTGCAATTCCATATTTTTCAATCTTATAATACAAATTTCGAACTGAAAGGCCAAGCTGTTTGGCAGTCTTTGTTTTATTGCCGCTGTTCTGTTCTAAGGTATTCTTAATAATATTTTTTTCATACTCCTCGAGCTGCTGTGATAAATTTTTCTCTAAAACAGTATCAATTTCATATTGTTTATTAGGATGCTGATGTGTACCGCCTTTTGCCAATACCGGTACATGATGTTCATCCAAAATATTTTCATTATAGTTCATAAAAATAATGGCTCTTCCGAGTATATTATCGAGCTCTCTAACGTTACCCGGCCAATCATAAGCCATTAGTTTTTTTAGCGCCCCTTCAGAAATCTCTTCGACATTTCTGCCATATTCCTGATTAATTTTTTGCAGGAGCCTTATGCATAATAAAGGAATATCCTCTTTCCTTTTTCGAAGGGACGGGATATGGATAGGCATTCTATTTAACCTATAATACAAGTCTTCCCTAAACGTGCCGGTAGCAATTCCTTTTTCTAAGTTGACATTTGTTGCCGCAATTACGCGGACATTAATCTGAATAGCCTTCGTGCCGCCAACTCGAGTGATTTCCTTTTCCTGCAGAACGCGTAAAAGTTTGGCCTGAGTGTTGGCCGAAAGCTCCCCAATTTCGTCGAGAAAAATACTCCCATTATTTGCTTCTTCGAAAAGACCTCTTTTTCCGCCGCGTTTCGCACCAGAAAAAGCGCCCTCTTCATAGCCAAACAGCTCGCTTTCTAATAAGGATTCAGACAGAGCTGCACAATTGACGCGAATAAATTTATTGTATTTTCGATCGCTGCCATTATGGATAGCATGGGCAAATAGCTCTTTACCTGTCCCCGATTCCCCGCGAAGAAGAACGGTTGCTGGTGTTTTCGCCCCCAGCCTTGCTTGTTCAATCGCAATCGTCATTTCTTCAGATTTCCCAATAATGTCATCAAAGGTATATTTGGCCTCAAGATTTCGAATGATCTGCCGGGCCCGATACAGTTCTCTGTTTAACGTTTCGATTTCTGACACGTCATGAATGACACCGACGCTTCCTTTTAAAATACCATCAACAATCACTGGTGCTACATTTACAACTACTTCTTTCTTTTTCGGACCGACCCGCATGGCTACCCCTCTGACTGGACGCCTTGTCTGAAGAACCTTCATATGTACACTTTCACCTTCAGAAATATCAGCAGATGCCGGTTTTCCAATGATTTTTTCTTCAGAAAGCCCGGTAATTCTTGAATAGGCGGGATTAATCAGTAAGCCGCGCCCGTGCTCATCCACAACGGAAATTGCTTCATCACTTGATTGGATAATCGCCTGAAGCATCGTTTTGACTTCCTTCAAATTCGTAATTTCTTCTGCGAGATTCATCACTTGGGTAATATCTTTAAATACAGCAAAGGCACCAATAAGCTCGCTGTTTTCTCCAATCATCGGGATTCTTGTCGTAATGATTTTTAACCCATTATTTAAGACAAGCTCCTGATTCTGTTCGGCTCGCCTTGTTTCCATGACCCTTTGCAGCTGGCTATTTGGGATAACATCTAAGATATGCCGTCCGATTGCTTTTTCTTTTTTTACGCCAATCATCTCTTCAGCACTTTGGTTAAAAAGAATAATCTCTGATTGGCGGTTGATGCCAATCATCCCGTCGCCTGTTGAGTTAAAAATAAGATCGTGCTTAAATTTTTCGTTTTCTATGCTTGAAATGAGGTCCTCTTTTTCCTCAATAAGAGCTGCAATAAGGTAAGCAACACTTCCCGGGATTAAGACCGAATGCTTTCTTTTAGCCTCGCGGAGCTGTAAAAAGACCTCTTGGTCCCCAGTTACTTCAATAATGATATCTATTTCCTCAGAAATGAATTCGCGCCAGTCGGTCCCTGTCTGAATTCCATACTCCTTAGCAAGCTTTAGGCCAGGAGCATGGGGATTGGTATCAACTATGACCTTAACCTTTAGCATTGAGGTCTCCATCAGAATTCGTAATAACGCACTTCCGCCCTTGCCAGCGCCTACAATCATTACTGTTTGCATAACTATCCCTTCTTTTTTAGCTGAAATTTATTTCACAAAAAATTCATTCAATTATGCAAAATATTTCATACTATTTAATTTTATCTCTATTCCTTAATCTTGACAAATTTCCACATTCATTTATGATGAAGTGGGACGCAAGGGGACTTTTTTCCTTGCAGATATTGAACGTATTATTGGCTAAGAAATGAAGGGATACCACATGGTTCGACTTATAGCTTTGATCATCATGGTGATACCAGGCGCAATTGCGGCATATGGAATAAAGCTGATGAGGGATATGGTGTTTGGCATTCTGCAAAGTCCGTTTCCTGCACTTTGGATGCAATTTTTAGTGGGATTGATTCTTTGTATTGGCGGGATTGGCTTTATCGGGGGCTTTATTCTTCACCGAGATCGAAAAAGAAATAAAGTACAGCAAAGATTTAATAAAAAATAATTGAGCGGAGACAGTACGGGCGTTCATTCGAAGGATTTTTTTCTTTTATAAAAAGCATGGCACTTTTTAGTGGCCATGCTCTTTTTATCTATATTGTTCTTTAACTTTTCGTGCCAAAAGAGGGTCATCTGTTATAAATGCACTGCAGCAAGCGGCAAATAGCCGTTGCATTTCCTTTTCTTTATTTACCGTGTATGGCCTGACAGCAATACCGCAGGCTTGAGATTCTTGGATCAGCTTTGTTTTTGCGATTGTATATTTTGGGTGCATGCTTTTTGCCCCAATGGATTGTGCATATACCCATGGCATATAAAGCCCCTCAGAAAACAACGGAGCTGTTTCAATTTCAGGCGCCAGCCGATAGCAGTACACAATGCTGTAATGATTAAAGGATGAAAGAATGATCCGGTCTGTCATTCCATATGAACGAATGAGGCTAATGACTTTTTCCTCCATCCCCTCATAAGGAAAAACTCCATTTTTCAATTCAATATTGCAGATGATTTGATTGGTTTTCATCCATTCGAGCACTTCTATTAAGGAAGGTATGGGCACCTTTTTATGAAAAACATTTTTTCCAGCGCCAGCATCCAGCTTTCTGATTTCCTTGAATGTAAGGTCTTTTAAATACCCTTTCCCATTTGTTGTTCGGTCGACCTTTTCATCATGGATGACGACCAATTCGCCGTCTTTTGTCATTTGAACATCTAATTCGATGCCATCTGCACCCGCTATTTCAGCTTCCCGGAATGCCTTCATCGTGTTTTCGGGATATAGGGCTGAATACCCTCTATGGGCAAAAATTAATGTCATGAAATGAACTCCTTTGCCATTGGTTCTTTCCTTTAGTTACTTTAATTCTAGGCTTTGTAAATTTGGCCGTTGATTTCCTCTCCAAGGCGCTTCGCTTTCCGGGGGGTTTTGCGAGCCTCCTCGTCACATGCGTTCCTGCGCGGTCTCCCTACACCACTGATCCCACAGGAGTCTACGCGCCTTCCGATCCATCAACTGAGCAGTTAAATCAAACATCAAGCTTCAATAGTGCCTTATCAAAAAAAAGTAAAAAAGCGCTCCCGCTTTTGAGAACGCTTATTTGTCTATTCCTTTCAAGAAGCTTTATGCTCTAATCGCAATTTGTCAGCCACCATGGCAATGAATTCAGAGTTTGTTGGTTTTGCTTTGGACATGCTGACGGTATAGCCGAATAGAGAAGAAATAGAATCGATGTTCCCCCTGCTCCATGCGACTTCTATTGCATGACGAATCGCCCGCTCTACACGGCTGGCAGTTGTATTAAATTTCTTTGCAATGTCAGGATATAAAACTTTTGTAATCGAGCCAAGCAGCTCAATATCATTGTAAACCATCGAAATCGCTTCACGCAGATACATGTATCCTTTTATATGTGCTGGTACTCCAATTTCATGAATTATACTGGTTATACTGGCATCAAGATTTTTGGATTTGGGTTCTGCTTGCTGGGGACGATAGGATGGTGCTGAAGCGGACTTTCTGATCACATGGCTAGATTTTCCACTCACCTGTCTAATATGGTTTGCTAAGTTTTCCATATCAAACGGCTTCAAAATAAAATATGAAGCCCCAAGATCAACCGCTTTTTTTGTCACATCTTCCTGGCCAAAAGCTGTCAGCATAATGACATTTGGAAGGTTGTTTTTCTTTATTTCCCGCATTTTCTCTAACACAGCTAGACCGTCCAAATGCGGCATAATTATATCCAATATAAGGACATCCGGATCTTCATGCTCTAGAACCTGCAGGCAATCCTGTCCGTTATGGGCAACCCCCACTACTTCCATATCGTCTTGGGATGAAATATATTCTTCTAATAGTCCGACAAGCTCCCTGTTGTCGTCTACGATACATACTTTTATTTTCTTCACGTATACTTTCCTCCTCAATCCAATTCTGGTCTCTTTGCCATCTCTTTTATTCTAAATTAGAAATTCGACAATGCAACCGAAATTCCTCTGCTTTTTTGAAAATTTCTCAAAAATAGGAATAAATCTTTAGTTTCCTTTCATTTTCTCCCGCATTCGACTGATTTCGCCATATTTTTAAAATTGAATTGGATTTGTCGAAAAATCTTTATCTCAATTATATCACAACCATATAAAAAATATACACATTACCGCGTTAAACCACCGGGGGACAGGCCCCCATTGCGTTAAAGCAGAAAAGGAAGCAGGGGGCGCCTGCTTCCGATTTGTTCTGTTAGGATGCTTTTTCTTTAGGTTTTTCGTATATGTCAATCCCGGCCTCGTTGAGCATCCATTCGATGTGGACGCCATAGCCAGAGGTTGGGTCATTTACAAAAACATGGGTGACTGCTCCGACAACTTTACCGTTCTGAATGATTGGGCTGCCGCTCATTCCCTGAACAATCCCGCCGGTTTTCGCTAAAAGTTTTGGATCTGTTACCTTAATCACCATACCTTTAGTTGCCGGGAATTTTTGCGGTATTGTGCTGACGATTTCGATATCAAACAGATTAACTTTATCATTTTCAACTACTGTCAAAATTTTTGCGGGGCCTTCCTTCACCTGATGGGATAACGCTATTGGCATCGGCTTATCAAGGATACCGTTTGGAATCGTTTGGTGCAGTTCACCGAAAATCCCAAATGGGCTGTTTCGTGTAATATTGCCGATTACTTCACGATCCTCAGAAAAACGTGCCAGTTTTTCCCCTGGGTTCCCGTTGCTCCCTTTTTCAATAGAAGTAACAGTAGATCGTACGATTTGACCATCATCGACAACAATAGGCTTTTTCGTATCCATATCTGAGATAACATGACCTAAAGCGCCATATTTTTTTGATTCCGGATGATAAAAAGTCATAGTTCCAATTCCTGCTGCTGAATCGCGAATATACAAACCAAGCTTATAGGTATCTTCACTTTTATCCTTAAGCGGCGTTAATTTTGTTGTGATTTGTTCACTTTCGCGATTAATAACAATATTTAGAGGGTTGCCGGATTTTCCGGCTTCTTGCACAAATGGGGCTACATCTGACATTTTTTCTATCTTTGTTCCATTGATTTCTTTAATAATATCCCCGATTTTAATCCCTGCAATTTCGCCAGGAGAGGATTTACCTTCAGCAGTATTAACCTGATGGTGTCCAACCACTAAAACCCCAACCGTATTCAGCTTGACGCCAATCGATTGGCCGCCTGGAATCACCTTAAAATCCTTTAAAACGTTTACATCAACTTTTTTTATTGGAATGCCGGCAAATTCCAGCAGCATTTCATTTTCCCCTTGCTTCTTTGCCTTTAGGGAAACCGTATCATTCTCTTGCTTATATGCCAAACTAGATGGGTCTGAAAACACCTTTGCCGACACCATTTCGGCCTTTTCCATCTCAAAATGCTGACCCTCAAAAAGGGTAATAGAAGCTGGAATATGCAAATAATCTTGAAAAGGTTTAGAAAAACCAATTGTAATTAATGAAACAAGGAGAAGCACACCGATTATTTTTCTGATAACATCTATTGTCAAATACCTTCACTCTCCTCGCTTCTAATCCACTTACGTCAAATGGCTACATCTTTAATTTTGCCTGTAACGCTTGCATTTATAACCTAACTGGGGATAAAAAAAGCTATCCTCCTTTGGATAGCTTTTCAATGTATTTTCATTTGACCTGCCAGCTGCAATAATTCCTTGGCATGTTCCTTTGTCAGGTCGGTAATTTCTGCACCCGAAATCATTCGGCCGATTTCTTTTATTTTTTCCGACTCGTTTAAGGTTTTAACAGAGGTCCTTGTCCGGCCATCCGAAATATTTTTGGCAATATATAAATGGTTGTCCGCCATGGCAGCAACCTGCGGCAGATGGGAAATGCAAAGCACCTGTGAATTGACAGATACATTGTGGATCTTTTCCGCAATCGCCTGTGCCACTCTACCGCTGACACCGGTATCAACCTCGTCAAAAATGATCGATGTGACACCCTGATGCTTGGAAAAGATACTCTTCATAGCAAGCATGATTCTGGAAAGCTCCCCGCCAGAAGCTACTTTTGACAGCGGCTTTAACGGTTCGCCAGGGTTTGTCGAAATGTAAAATTCAACTAAGTCTGCGCCGTTTTTCGTAAATGCCCCGGTCTTTTCATAAAAATAGACCTCAAATACAGTTTTCTCCATATATAGCTCTTTTAATTCCTTATGAATTAATTTTGTCAGCTTTTCTGCCGCTTTTTTGCGAAGATTGGTTACTTCTTCTGCTTCAACTTGGAGATCCTTACGCAGTGAAATGAGTTCTTTTTCTAATTTGTCGATATGTGATTCTTTATTTTGAAGTGTTTCAATTTCCTCTTCAATTTTTGCCGCATATTCAAGAATTTCATCGACACTCTTGCCATATTTCCGCTTTAGACGCTGAATTTCGTTCAGTCTGTCCTCAATTTCCGTAAGCCGGGATGGATCAAATTCAAGAAAATCCAAATCATTTCTTAGCGTTCTTGCTGCGTCCTCGAGCTGATAAAAGCTATTCGAAACCGCATCAGCCACTTCTTTATAGGCTGGATCTAAATCGGCCGCAGCTTGAATATGCCCCATGACGAGACTAATCCAGTCAAGACCTTTTCTCTCTCCCTGCAGACCATCATAGCTTGATTGGAGGGACTCATAGATTCTTTCAAAGTTGCTGAGCCGTTTTCTTTCTTCTAAAAGATCTTCATCTTCATTCAATTTAAGATCAGCTGATTGAATCTCATCAAGCTGAAATTTAATTAAATCCAGTCTGTGTGCCATTTGCTGATCATTTTCGCTTAAGTTTTTTAATTGCTTCTGCTTTTTTTCATAAGCGCTGTACACCTTTTGGTACTCGATAAGCGCTGATGAGATTTTTTCACCGCCGAACTGATCAAGAAGCAATAAATGCATGGTCTCATCCATGAGCTCCTGGTGCTCATGCTGGCCATGGATATCCACTAATGTGCTGCCGATTTCTCTTAAAGTAGATATCGTCACAAGCTTGCCGTTTACTCGGCAGATGCTTTTTCCAGACTTTGATATATCTCTTCTAAGCACAGCCATTCCATCTTCTATTTCTATGCCAAATTCCCTGGCTTTTTCGAAAATCGGGTGATTTGGGTCGTCAAGCTGAAAGAGCCCTTCGATTTCCGCACGGTCTTCACCATGACGAACAAATTCTGCCGATCCGCGTCCGCCAACAAGCAAATGGATGGCATCAATTATGATTGACTTACCTGCGCCAGTTTCTCCGGTTAGCACGGTTAAGCCCTTTTCAAACGAAATAGAAAGGGCTTCTATAATTGCAAAATTTCTGATAGATAATTCATTTAACAACGTGGTCACCTCTTACAGCATGTCAAGAAAGCGGTTGGAAATAACGTCCGACTGTTCTGGTGTTCGGCAAATAATCAGGCACGTATCGTCGCCGCAGATGGTTCCAAGGATTTCTTCCCAATCTAAATGGTCAATTAAAGCACCAATAGCCATTGCATTTCCTGGAAGGGTTTTCATTACAATTAAGTTTCCAGCGGAATCTATACGGACAAAGGCATCCATTAAGTTTCTCTTTAATTTTTGCAGCGGATTAAAGCGCTGATCTGCTGGAAGGCTGTATTTGTAGCGTCCGTCCATTAAGGGTACCTTAACAAGATGCAGTTCCTTGATATCTCTTGAAACTGTTGCCTGTGTGACATTGAACCCGGCACGCTTCAGCTCGTCAACTAGTTCATCTTGTGTTTCTATTTCTTTATTTGTAATAATTTCACGGATTTTAATATGTCGCTGACCTTTAGTCATAATTTCACCCTTTTATATTCTAATCGTAAAGACCGATTGCTTTAAAAGCCTCCACATATGTTCATTTTACATAATTCGATGCGATTCGGCAAAAATCCTTTCTCTTTTCGAAGAGGAGTAATATTTTTCTCTTTAGCGCTTTAACTCGGCGGGGGCCTGTCCCCCGTTGCTTTAAAGCGCTGGGGGACAGGCCCCCAGCACGTTAAAGCATAAAAAAGAAGCATGGGCTGTTACCCGTGCTTCTTATAGTTCTGTATGGGCTTGATTGACGATGTCTTTTGGGCTTGTTTTTAGCTGGTTTTCTCCTTTTTCCTTTGTGCCTTGCCAATTTAGGTGAAGAAGAAACTCGATGTTTCCTTCTCCTCCGGTGATTGGTGAGAAGGAGAGATCTTTCACATCATAGCCAAGATCTAGGGAGAAGGCGATGATCTTCTCAAGCACTTGTTCATGTACTTTTGCCTCTCTGACGATCCCCTTTTTTCCAACCTGTTCCCGACCTGCTTCAAATTGAGGCTTGACTAGGGCAACGACATCACTATTTGGAACGAGGAGGGTTTTTAAAACTGGCAAGATTAGCTTCAATGAGATAAAGGATACATCAATCGAAGCGAAATCTGGCATACCCTCTGATAAATCAGCTGGCGTCACATAACGGAAATTGGTGCGCTCCATGACGACAACACGCTCATCCTGCCGCAGCTTCCATGCAAGCTGATTGTAACCTACATCTAATGCATAGGACATTTTCGCACCGTTTTGCAGGGCACAATCGGTAAATCCGCCGGTTGATGCACCAATATCAAGAAGAATCTTGTCCTTAACATCAAGGTCGAATACCTTCAATGCCTTTTCAAGCTTTAAACCGCCTCGGCTGACATATGGAAGCGGATTTCCCTTAACTCTTAACGGAATATCGCTGCTTACCTTCTCACCTGGCTTATCAAGGCGGGTTTCATTGCTGAATACAAGTCCCGCCATAATCGTGCGCTTAGCTTTTTCCCTTGTCTCGGATAAGCCTCTTTCAACTAATAAAACATCTAGACGTTCTTTTTTTGCTTTCATCTTTAAGCCCTTTTTTGCTTTTTTCTAGCAAGAATTTTCATCCGCTCGACAACGTCACCTGTTGTCATGCCAATTTCTTTTAATAGCTCATTAACGCTTCCGTGTTCAATAAAACGGTCTGGAATGCCCATACGATCGATCTGCATATGATGGAACCCATTATCATGAGCATATTCTAGGACCATGCTGCCAAATCCGCCTTGGAGCACAGCCTCTTCAATCGTCAGAATCGGCATATTTTCGTGGAAAAGCTCCATTAGCATCTTTTCATCTAATGGCTTAATAAATCTGGCATTGATTACTTTAATGGAATACCCCTGCTTTTCTAAAAGGGAGGCAGCTTCCATTGCCATTGGAATCGTTGTGCCAAAGGTCAGGATGGCCGCATCTGTTCCTTTCTTTAAAACCTCCCATGTGCCAATTGGGATCTTTGTGAGCTTATCATCCATTGGAACGCCAATTCCGTTTCCGCGCGGGAATCTCATCGCAATTGGACCATCATCATAATTCATAGCTGTATTGACCATATGCTGGCCTTCGTTTTCATCCTTAGGCATCATAAGGACAAGGTTTGGCACATGGCGTAAAAAGGCAATATCAAATACACCCTGGTGTGTTTCGCCGTCTGCCCCAACTAGCCCAGCGCGATCAATACCGATAAATACATTTAAGTTCTGCCGGCAGATGTCATGAACGACCTGATCATAGGCACGCTGAAGGAAGGTTGAATAAATCGCCAAAAACGGCTTCATTTTTTGAGTTGCCAGCCCGGCTGCAACCGTTGCTGCATGCTGTTCTGCAATTCCAACATCATACATCCGATCAGGAAATTCGCTGGCAAAGCCCTCAAGCTTAGAACCTACAGGCATTGCTGGGGTAATAGCAACGATCCGTTCATCCTTCCTCGCAAGCTTTCTTACGGTCTCACTGACAAGCTTGCTCCAAGCCGGAGGCGTATTTGCCGGTTTGACAAAGTCCCCCGTATCCATTTTATATGGACCAGTGCCGTGCCATGTTCCGATTGTATCGGTTTCTGCAGGTTTATAGCCTTTTCCCTTTTTCGTTATAACATGCAAGAGAACAGGTCCTTCTGTCTTCTTTGCATAATTTAAATTCTCAAAAAGACTTTCATAGTCATGTCCATCCACAGGACCTAAATAAGTAAACCCAAGTTCCTCGAAAAAGACTCCGGAAACAAATAGATATTTCAGAGCATCCTTCAGTCTTTCAGCCGTTGAAGCAAGCTTGCCGCCAACTGCAGGGATTCTTTTCAAAAGAAGCTCAAGTTCATCTTTTGCCCATTGATACTTGCCTGCTGTCCGCAGCCTGCCGAGGACATTATGGAGCGCGCCAACATTTGGAGCGATGGACATTTCATTGTCATTTAAAATAACAATCATATTCTTCTTTTCATGGCCGATATGGTTTAACGCTTCCAGAGCCATTCCCCCTGTTAAAGCACCATCGCCGATAACAGGAATCACGTAATTATGCTGTTTTTTCAAATCTCTTGCAATGGCCATTCCCATAGCTGCTGACAAGGAAGTCGAACTGTGGCCTGTCTCCCAGACATCATGGACGCTTTCAGCCATTTTCGGAAATCCGCATAGGCCCTTATATTGGCGTAATGTTTCGAATTGCCCGGCACGCCCTGTCAGGATTTTGTGGACATAGGATTGGTGGCCGACATCCCAAATAATTTTGTCATCCGGGCTGTGAAAGCATTTATGCAAGGCAATAGTTAATTCAACGACCCCTAGGTTTGGGCCGATGTGTCCGCCTGTATACGATAATCTTTCAATCAAAAACTGGCGAATGTCTTGGCTTAGAGCTTCTAGCTCTCTTATCGAAAGCCCTTTTAAGAAAGAAGGGTCTTTTATTGACAAAAGATCCATTTACGGATCACTCACTTTCATTCTGATTACTGCTTGATTTTGAACCCCTAAAAACTGTCCTGTTTTTTTCACTTATGGTTTATTATATCAATATGTTGGAAATCCTCAAGGAAATGCAATGATTCTGGTAAATATTAGTGGTCTCTTTTTTCGATTAAATCTGTAATCTCTTCAAGCAGTTTGGTGTTCAGTCCTGTTTGCGCTAGCTTTTCAATCGCTAATTCTGTGTGCGTATGAAGAGCTTTTTTTGCTCCATCCATCGTCAATAAAGCTGGGTATGTGCTCTTGTGATTGCTTGTATCACTTCCTACAGGCTTGCCGATAACCTCCTGAGAACCTTCCACATCAAGAATATCATCACGGATTTGAAAAGCTAATCCAAGATGGTAAGCAAATTCTCTTAGCGTCTGGATCGTTTGCTGATCAGCTCCCGCTAGAATCGCTCCAGATACAACACTGCAGCCAAGGAGCTTGCCTGTTTTATGAATATGAATATATTCCAGCTCTTCCATGGTTAAGTCTTTGTTTTCCCCGTTTATATCCGCAACCTGGCCGCCAACCATGCCTTCCGCACCTGAGGACTTGGAAAGCTCAGTGATTAAAGCCATCTTCGTTTCAGGAGATGCTGATTCTGCTGGTGCATCAGAAATCAATTGAAAAGCATAGGTTAATAAGGCATCGCCGGCTAAAATAGCAAACGCATCGCCGAATACCTTATGATTCGTTGGTTTTCCGCGTCTTAGGTCATCGTTATCCATGCTTGGAAGATCGTCATGTATAAGTGAATACGTATGAATCATTTCAATGGCAGCAGCTGCCTGCAGACCTTTTTTCGTATCATGACCAAAAGCTGTTAATGTAGCAAAAAGGAGCAGGGGTCTGATTCGTTTTCCGCCAGCCTCCAGCGAATACAGCATTGATTCCTTTATAATGGAAGGAGCATCCAATTTACTTATGCTTGTCCTAAGTTCTTCTTCTAATAATGCCTTATGCGTTTTTGCAAAAGCTGTAAATGATTCTTGTTCCAAGACTACTCCTCCTCAGCTATCACGAAAGTTTCCTTCCGGCCATCCTCAGTCAAAATTTGCGTCAAGCTTGTTTCAACTTTTTTCAATTTATCATGACAAAGCTTGGAAAGCTCCATGCCTTCTTTATAAATATTAATAGCCTCCTCCAGCGGAACATCCCCTTCTTCGAGCTTTTCCACAATCACTTCAAGCTTTTCCATTGCTTCTTCAAATGTGATTTCTTTTTCTGAAGTCATGCTTTTTCACTCCTTATCCCCAGCACCTGGCAATCGATCGTTCCGTCCGATACCTTGACCTTAATTTGCTCATTTTCGTTGATATGCTTAACAGATTTAATTAATTTTTCCTCATCCGAATAAACAAGGCTGTAGCCTCTGTCCATAATTTTTAAAGGGCTTAATGCTTCTAAGGTTGCGATACGATGGGAAAAATCCTTCTTTTTCGCTAATAAAATGGTCTTCATTTCTTTATACAGCAGTTTTTCACGTCTTTCAAGCTCCTGCCTTGACGCCCTGACAAGCTCTGTCGGCTGCTTTCGTTCAATCCGCTTATTTATCTGCTTCCATTTATCCATTTTATCATAAAATAACTTTTGCGCTCCTCTGCCTAGCTGCTCTGCAAGCTTATCAGCCTGTTCCAGCTTTTGCTCATATAATTTCTGCGGATAGCGAAATGCATATGATTTTTGCAGTCGTGCAAGTTTTTCTTTTCTAAGATTGATCTGTTCCTTTAAAGAGCGCATTAAGCGGACCTTTCGATTCAGTACTCTTTCAGCCAAATCCTCTATATGCGGAACCGCTAATTCAGCTGCTCCCGTCGGTGTTGGCGCACGCAAATCGGCCACAAAATCCGCTATTGTAAAATCGGTTTCATGTCCAACTGCCGAAATAATAGGAATCCTTGATTCAAAGATTGCCCTTGCAACAGCTTCTTCGTTAAAGGCCCATAGCTCCTCAATCGAACCGCCGCCGCGTCCAATAATTAAGACATCGGCTTCATTGAGCTGATTGGCTGTCTGAATCGATTTGACTATGGATGGCGCGGCATATTCCCCCTGTACCAATGCAGGGAAAATGATAATATTCGCAACAGGGTAGCGCCGTTTAATAGTTGTGATAATATCTCTGACCGCTGCTCCTGTAGGTGAGGTGACTACCCCTACTGTTTTTGGGAATTTTGGGATGGCCTTTTTATGCTGCCGTGAAAAGAAACCTGCCTTTTCCAGCTTTTCTTTTAGCTGTTCGTAGGCTAAGTATAGATCACCGATCCCATCCGGCTGCATTTCTTTTACATATATTTGATAATTGCCTGATGGCTCATAGACTGTGAGGTCGCCTCTGATCAGCACCTTCATACCATTTTCAGGCGTGAATTTCATTCCGGTATTATAGCGGGAAAACATGACAGCTAAGATGCGCGCTTTTTCATCTTTTAAGGTGAAATACATATGCCCGCTGGAATGCTGCTTGAAGTTTGATATTTCTCCCTTTACAAGGATATCTTGCAGATGCGGATCGGCATCAAATTTTCTTTTTATGTATTTGGTTAAGGCATTCACCGTTAAATAGCGCTGATCTTTCATGATAATCCCCTTTTCCTTTTTGTAACCTGTTGATCTCCTCTCCAGGGTGGCGGGCGGGGAGCCTCCTTGTCGCTTACGCTCCTGAGCGGTCTCCCCTGACACGCTTCTCCCGCATGAGTCTTCGCACCTTCCGCTCCGATCAACAATATCCTAGAATCAAAATAAAACTGCCCCTTCCATTATAGTTTTAGATGACTTATTCGTCACGTAAAAACGGACTGGAAAATAAGTGTCTAAAACATATGGAACAGGGCAGTAGCATTTTTTTATCGTATTACGCTTTATGAATGTTTTTGGCTGCTTTAAGAGTATTGGCCATCAGCATTGTGATGGTCATTGGACCGACACCGCCTGGGACAGGGGTGATGAAGCTAGCGACTTCCTTAACTTCATTAAAGGCTACGTCTCCACAAAGCTTGCCTTCACTATTGCGGTTCATGCCGACATCAATAACGATGGCTCCTTCTTTGACATGATCCTTTGTAATCAGATCTGCTTTACCAACAGCCGCAACAATGATATCTGCTTGTTTGGTGTATTTCTTTAAATCATCTGTACGAGAATGGCAATATGTAACTGTTGCGTTTTTATTTAGGAACAGCTGCCCTGAAGGTTTGCCGACAATATTGCTTCGGCCGACAACAACCACATGCTTGCCCTCAATTTCTGCACCAATAAAGTCCAGCATGACCATAATGCCATAGGGTGTACAAGGCAAGAATGCATCCTGACCTGTCATCATTTTCCCCACATTTACTGGGTGGAAGCCATCCACATCTTTTTCCGGTGAAATAGTTTCAATAACTTTAATTTCACTGATATGCTTTGGCAATGGCATTTGCACAAGAATGCCATGAATGGAGGCATCATTATTTAATTCTCTTACTTTTTCAAGAAGCTCTTCCTCACTTGCATTTTCAGGCATTTCAATCAGCACAGAATGCATGCCAAGCTGCTTGCAGGTTTTTTCTTTGTTGGTTACATATGTTCTGGATGCAGAGTTATTTCCGACTAAAATTACAGCAAGTCCTGGTAAAATACCTGCCTTTTTTAATTCTTCAACTTCCTTTGCAATCGCTTCTTTCTTTTGTCTTGCAATTTCTTTCCCATCAATTAGGTTTGCGGCCATCCTGAAAAGTCCTCCTCATTTATAATGAAAGGAACCGTATGATTGTCTTACATCTGCTGTTTTACTTTGGATAGAACCCCATTAATAAACTTGCTTGATTGATCGTCTCCGAACCGCTTAGCAATTTCAATGGCTTCATCAATTGCCACATTTGCCGGAACATCTTCTTTTAAAAACAACAGTTCATAGACAGATAATCGAAGCAGATTTCGATCCACGGTTGCCAATCTTTCTATTTTCCAATTTGCCAGGTGTTTTTTTATTGTTTCATCCACCTGTTCTTTGTTTTCTACAACTCCATTAACAAGCTGTGTTAAAAACTCATCATTTGGTGCATCCTCTAAGACATGTTCAATCGCAGAGCCTGGTTCAGCTCCGCTCATATCGATTTGAAATAATGCCTGTAACGCTTTTTCTCTTGCTGTTCTACGTTTCATTTTACTCATTCTATTATTAAACTCCTTTTTCAGGCGAAAAATGACGGATTAACGGCATAGTCTTATTAAAGGTAGGATAGATATAAATACTTAATTTTAATCAGCGCCTTGCGCATTTATCTATAGCTTCACCTTTTTTATCATAGCTTTATACCTCTATGCCAAAAATACCTTATTCATCATAGCATAAGAGGCATGATTTTCGCACCGTTTTTCCAGTCCTGTCTGAAAAAAGAAAGGCAAAAAGCCAAAGACAAGTAAATGTGCCTTTGGCTCAAAGCTTTATTATTAGAGTTCCTGATCGATTTCAAGCTCATTCTTTTGATTTTCAAATGTAATTCCGACAACATGGATGTTTACTTCTTGCGCTTCTAAAGCTGTCATATTCAATAAGGCCTGACGGATATTATCTTGAATTTTCTGGGCAACTGTCGGTATCGATACCCCAAATTTCATGACACAATAAACATCTACCTTTATGCCATCTTCAGCAAGTTCTACTTTTACACCTTTGCCGTGATTTTTCTTGCCTAATCTTTCAACAACACCAGATGCAAAGTTCCCGCGCATTTGCGCGACTCCTTCTACTTCAGATGCAGCGATTCCGGCAATGACCTCGATAACTTCGGGTGCAATTTCAATTTTTCCAAGACCGGTATCCTCATGACTCATTTCTAAAATATTTTCGCTCATCATGACACCTCCGTTAGTCTTCTTTATTCATTACATTATACATTTCCAAAAACTTCGTATTAAATTGCCCTTCCACAAATTTTTCATGGCTAAGAAGTTTTAAATGGAATGGAATCGTTGTATGAATTCCTTCTATCACAAATTCGCTTAGGGCCCTCTTCATTCGGGAAATGGCTTCTTCCCTAGTAGCTCCATACGTGATCAGCTTGGCAATCATAGAATCGTAATATGGAGGAATGGTATATCCCGGGTATGCGGCAGAATCTACGCGTACACCAAGGCCGCCCGGCGGTAAATACATTTCAATTTTACCAGCAGATGGCATGAAATTCTTCTCCGGATTTTCGGCATTGATCCGGCATTCAATTGCCCAGCCAGTGTATGTAACGTCTTCTTGACGCAGGCTAAGCTTTTCTCCAGATGCTACTCTGATCTGTTCTTTAATTAAATCAACGCCTGTAACCATTTCAGTTACAGGGTGTTCTACTTGTATTCTTGTGTTCATTTCCATGAAATAAAATTTACGGTTATTATAATCGTAAATAAACTCAATGGTGCCTGCCCCAGTGTAATCTACTGCTTGTGCAGCCTTTACAGCAGCAGCCCCCATTTCCGCACGAGTTTCCCCATCAAGCGCTGGTGAAGGCGTTTCTTCGAGAAGCTTCTGCAGACGTCTTTGGATGGAGCAATCACGCTCGCCAAGGTGAATGACGTTGCCATGTGTATCCGCAAGGACCTGAATTTCAACATGGCGGAAGTCTTCAATATATTTTTCTATATATACACCTGGATTGCCGAAAGCTGTTAATGCTTCCTGCTGGGTAATATTAATGCCCTTGACCAGCTCTTGTTCGTTTTTGGCAACACGGATTCCTTTACCGCCTCCGCCAGCAGTTGCTTTAATGATGACTGGGTATTGAATCTTATTCGCCAGTTCAATGGCTTCATCAATGTCTTTAATGATGCCGTTTGAACCTGGAACAATCGGAACGCCAGCCTCTTTCATGGTTTCTCTTGCAATATCCTTTGTTCCCATTTTTGTAATAGCTTCAGGTGTTGGGCCTACAAAAATGATATTGCACTCCCGGCAAAGATCCGCAAAATCGGCATTCTCAGCAAGGAAGCCATAGCCTGGATGGATGGCGTCACAGTCAGTAAGCTTAGCAACGCTTATAATATTAGTGAAATTTAAGTAACTGTCTTTCGATGCTTTTGGACCTATACAGAATGCTTCATCCGCCAGCTGGACGTGCAGGGCTTCGCGATCTGCCTCAGAAAAGACAGCGACGGTTTCAATCCCCATTTCGCGGCATGCACGAATGATACGGACTGCGATTTCTCCTCTGTTTGCAATTAACAGTTTTTTTATCATTTGCGTGACCGCTCCTTATTCAGGTTTTACTAAAAATAACGGCTGGCCGTATTCAACAAGCTGTCCGTCTTTAACAAGAATCTCAACGATTTCTCCGTTAACCTCTGCTTCGATTTCATTGAAAAGTTTCATTGCTTCTACAATACATACGATAGAATCATTTGTCACCTTTGAACCGGCTTTTACGTAGGCGTCAGCATCTGGTGATGGAGATTGATAGAATGTGCCTACCATTGGGGAAACAATTTTATGTAGATTAGATGTGTCTGCTTCTGGCGCTTTTGCAGCAGGTGCAGCAGCTTCTGCTTGGACAGCGGCTGTAGCTTCCTGGATAACAGCAGCAGGCTGTACAGGCGCTGCTTGAACTGGCACTTCCTGAACAACGGTTCTTACCTGCTGAACGGATTCAGCTTCTTGTACTTTCTTTTTCATTTTAATTTTTGAGCCGTCATTTTCGTATACAAACTCATCAATATTCGACTGATCAATTAGCTTAATTAGTTCTCTAATTTCTTGAACCTTCAACATATTCATTAGCACCCCTTAGATTTGATGTGTCATTTTTTGCACAACACACACAATTGAAATAAATTATGACTAGCTATTAATATCATACGATAACACCTATTAAGAATTCAATAATGGAATATACCTATCTGCTCAAAACCCTGTCTAACTTCTCTATTTTACCAGTATTCATAATCGTGTAACAAGTGGCAGGAAATGATGGGATGGGATGTACCCACCCACTTTAGCACATCACCGCATTGGGGGCCTGTCCCCCTGTGCTTTAACGCTGTGAAGTTCCAGGGGCCTGTCCCCCGCTGCTTTAACGCTGTGAAGTTCCAGGGGCCTGTCCCCCGCTGCTTTAACGCTGTGAAGTTCCGGGGGTCAGGCCCCCAGTGCTTTACTGCGTTAAACCAACAGTACGTGACTATTTTCCTGTTTATTTTTTCACGAATATTTGTAATTTTTTCAGAGGAATTTTGATTAAAATATCGAAATAATAATGCTTAGGAACTAGTTTAGAAGGGTGAGATCGGGAATGCAGAGTCTTGATGAGATAAAGAAAGAGGATTTAATAAGGAAAAACTCCCTTGTTGTAAAGTCAACCTTTGTATGCGTGATCCTGGCAGCAATTGTTGATATTGCAATGAAGAAGGAGCTTGCAGTTATTTTATCCATTATTATTGCTGGCGGGATCGGTGTGGGAATTACAGCGGCTATGCATTATCTGCAAAAGATGATTTCAGCCATACCTTACATCGCTGTTATTCTAGTGTCTGCAGTGATGTTCATCATAATGCAAAACACCGTTTCGGCTACAGCGTATTTTTTAATTTACTATGTAATAGCCCTGGCAGCTATCTATATGGTCAGAAGCATTCTCTGGCTTTCTTCCGGACTTGGGCTTGCTGTTATCACTGTTTTCACCTTTTTGCATCACGAACAGCTCCCGCTGGAAACGAAAAATTATGTAACGATATACCTGCTTTTTATACTGATTACGATTTTGCTATCCTTTCAGCTTTCCCTGGCAAAAAAATTATCTGAAAATATTGTTTCGGCTCAAAAAGAAACCCAATTGTTATTGGAAAATAACATCGAAATGAAAAAGACGGTCGAAAAAAGCACAAAAAATCTTTCCCTAATGATTCAAGATGTCAAGCATATGAGTGAAGAAAACTGCCAGTCTGCCAAAGACATGAATGCTTCGATTGCAGAGATTTCTGTCGGCATCCATGCCCAGTCTGATACAATCATTGATATTACGCAATCTCTTGAGGATACACACCGGATAACCGAGGAAACTGCCATACTTGTTGAAAATTTACATAACGATGCGATTCAAGCAGAAGAAATCACCAATAAAGGGGATGCTCTTGTCGGCCAGCTAAAAAAGGATATTTCTCATTCCTACGCCGAAATGGAAAAAGTGAATGGACACATGATGTCATTATCCAATCTCGTTAAAGAAACCTCAAACTTCGCTGCAGCTATCCATGAGATTGCCAGCCAGACGAATCTCCTGGCATTAAATGCGTCAATTGAAGCTGCCAGAGCCGGGGAAAGCGGCAAGGGATTTGCCGTTGTTGCTGCTGAAGTTAGAAAGCTTGCTGATATAACAGGCAAAACTGCATTGCAAATTACGGAGAACTTGGAAAATGTCATTGAAGATACGGAATTAACGAAGGAAAGTGTTCAAATTACTGGTGAAAAATTAACAAACAATCTTCAATTGGCAGCAGATACTCAAGCTACTTTTAAATCAATCAAAAATACTTTTCTTCAGCTCAGGGATGACATTGCCAATTACGATCAGTTAACAAGAAAAATCCGCGATTCCTCGCAGATTATCGGATCTTCGATCAGCGAATTTAGTTCCGTCATTGAACAGGCAAGCGCCTCCCTGCAGGAAATCTCATCAGCAGTCGGTCTGCAGACCAAGCATCATGAAAATTTATTTACATCTGTTGCTGATGCCAACGAATCAATGGAATACTTGCTTCAGCTGCAGCAAAAATAGCGGGCTCCACTAGGAGTACCCGCTATTTTTTGATTGGTGAGAATACAGAAGCAATTTTCTACACCTTTATAGTGAGGACAGATCCACATGTCCTGAGCATTTCCTGCAAGGACAAAGGAACCGTCCCCGTGTCCACGCCCGTGTCCACGGGAAAGAGAGCCTGTGTCCTTATTTAGCTGGCTGGAATTCTACTGTTACTAGTTGGGTGCTGCCGATTTCGTTGCGCACTTCGCGGATGATGTCGTTGGCAGATGAGCGGTCAAGCTCATCGGCTTTTACTGTGACTAGAACGTTTTTGCCGTCTGCACGAACTAGGACATCTTCATAGTTCATAGCTCTGATTAATGTTTCAAGCATTTGCTCTTTTTGCGCTAATTCGTCTAGCTCATCCAACTGATCCTTTGCCGCACTGCGCTCTTCTGCAGGAACATCTGCAGCTCCGACAACCGCTGTTAATTCTTCCTTGATCTTGCTGCGCTCTTCATTGAGCTGAATTCTTAAAGCCTCAAACATTTCATCGCCGGAAGCATTTGTAATGATGGCAGCATCTTCAGGATTTTCAGCTGCTGCTCCCTCTTTTTGTACTGCCTTTTCTGCTTTTTCCTCAACTGCTGCCAGGTCCTGTCCTTTCTGTTCAGGTGAAGTAATGTAATACACCGACAAAACAACTACAAGACTTAGCATTGTTAATAACCATACTGTTTGCTTTTTCAATAACATCTATTATTCCCCCTTAGTTTTTTTAGGCATGA
>Ga0182742_1000724_pt1 | contig 48093 bp, 43 predicted proteins | sample eDN5th37CBELigMG_FD_128880 | JGI IMG/M metagenome (GOLD analysis project Ga0182742, IMG submission 128880) | Enriched Miracle-Growth compost microbial communities from Emeryville, California, USA - eDNA 5th pass 37_C BE-Lig MG (version 2)... ...
CCGGCGGGCTCCGTCGACATCTTCTCCGAATGCATGAACTTCCTCCCGCTCGCCACATGCGAGCGCGAGGCACGCTAGCCGTCAGGGACTGGGGAAATCACGCACCCTCACCGGAAGGACACGTTGCGTCCCGGCTCGAAGAGGCTCTTCCGTTGCGCCTGCAATGCAGTCGCGTGTGTGCGATCTGAAAGCTCGATGTTCGCTGACATGGAACGCGAGGTCTCGCGGCGCACGCGCCGCAATGGCCACGCTTCAGCAACCGCCGTTCCCAATTAACGCGTCGCGTGGACGGGAGGTCCGCGCTCCGCCCACGCGTGCGCTCGCCGGGGTCAGGCGCGTCCGGGCTGCTGCTGGGGCGCGGTGGGCCGCTTGCCCGCGGGCGCCGCCGTGGGGAAGCGCAAGTGTAACGACGATCTCTGCGCTTCGGCGAATCGCTCGGCGACGTCCTTCCAGTTCCACACGTTCCATATCGCGTCGAAGTACTTCACTTTCTCGTTCTGGTACTGGAGGTAATACGCGTGCTCCCAGGCATCGAGCACCATGAGCGGCACGCTGCCCATGAGCGACTGGCCCTGGTGGTCGTGGATCTGCGCGGTGAGCAGGCGCGAGGAGATCGGATCCCACATCAGCGCGCCCCAGCCTGAACCCATGCTTGTCGCAGCGGCCTGCGTCAGCTGCTTCTTGAACGCGTCGAAACTGCCGAAGTCCCTGTCGATCGCCTGAGCGAGCTCGCCCTGCGGCTTGCCGCCGCCATCGGGCGAAAGGTTCTGCCAGAAGAGGCTATGCAGGACGTGGCCCGAAAGGTTGAACGCGAGCGAGCGCTCGATGCCGGCCATGCGCGAGAAATCGCCCGAAGAGCGCGCCTCCTCCAGCATCTCGCACGCCTTGTTGGCGCCATCGACATAGGTCTTGTGATGCTTGTCGTGATGGAGCTCCATGATGCGGGCGGAGATGTGCGGTTCGAGCGCGCCGTAGTCGTACGGAAGGTCGGGGAGGACGTAGTGCGTCATGGCGTGAATCTCCGGAAGGGATTTGGCTTTGACGGGGGTGCCATCGGCAGCAATGGCTGTACCCACCGGCGGCCGGCGGCCATTCGCCGGTGGGTCCGTTGTCAGTCCTCACGCCCCGGCGTATTTAACGCGTCCATGCCGCCACAGCACGAGCTTTGCGACGGGGTTTGCCCGACATGACAGTGTTCCAACGACCGCCGCGCACCCCGCGCCCGATGCCCCGGGGGAAGTCCGACCCGTTCATCGGCGCAGGCATCGGGCTCAGCGCCATTCTCTTCGTCTGGTACGTGTATCCGGGGTTCTGGGCTCCGGTGAGGCCGCATTTCGACGGCACCTGCACTGCCGTGCCCCTCGCCGCCGCCGCTGAGGACCTGGTCGTCGATCCGTCCAACGGGCTCGTGTACCTCACCTACTACGATCGCGTGCCCATGGCGGGCCGCATGCGCTCAAGCCAGGGCAGCGTGATGTTGCTCGATCTGAACGCGGCCGAGCCGCGCGTTCGCGCTGCCCTCGCCACCGAGCGGCCCGGCATGGCGCCTTCCGGAATCAGCCTGTTTACGCCCGCGACCGGGCCCAAGCGGCTCTTCATCTCGAACCTGACCAGCCCGGGCAGGCACTCGGTCGAGATTTTCGAGCAGACCGCGAACGGCACGTTCGCGCATGTCGAGACGATCACGGATCCGATGTTGTGGAGCCCGGTCGCGATCGTCGCAGTCGGGCCGAAGCAGTTTTACGTCGCCAACGACGCCTGGCGGCGTGGCAACGACGAGCGTGCCGATGACGAGCGAAGTCGGGAGGAGCGGCAGAGGGATCGACGTGCCCGGGGCGGCACGCGCCCGGGACTCGTGTACTTCGACGGTGAGCGAGCGACGCAGGTAGCGCCTCGCGTGAACGAAGCGATCGGCGTGGCCGTCAGCCGCGATGGACGAACGCTCTACGTCGCGCAGAGCGGGGTGATGTCCGAGCGATTCCTCACTTACGACCGGGATCCGGCTTCGGGGCAGCTCACGCTGCGCGAACGCGTGCCGCTGCTTGGCGTGCCTCACAATCTCAACGTGGACGCGAACGACAACGTCTGGATCGCCGCGCATCCGAAGTGGGTCTCGTATTCGCGGGCGCGCGCGGACGCTTCGAAGCGATCTCCCACGCAAGTGCTCAAGTTCTCGCCACACGCTGCGAAGGACGAACGCGTCACCGAGATCTACATGAATCGCGGCGACGAGATCTCCACCGGCACGGTGGCGGCGATCCACAAGGATCGGCTGATCATCGGCTCGCTCTCCGACCGCAAGCTGCTGCTCTGTCGGCAACCGGGCCTCAGCCCGCCCCAGTTCTCGGGTCCGGAAAAAGAAGACACCTGACGACCGCGCGGTCGATTGCGTGGAACACGGGGGATGCGCGAGGGCTCCGGCCGGCGCGCGATCAGCGGGCGCGCAGCGGCCGGAGCCCTTCCCCTCGAGCGCGGACGCGGGCCGTCCAGCGCTCGATCCCCTCGCCGCTACTGGCGTGGCGGCGGGGCGGCCGGGTCCGCGGCACCCGAGTCCGCCGGGGGCGTCGTTGTATCGTCGGGCGGCGGCATGGTCGACGTGTCACCGCCCGGAGGCGACGTCGTTGCGTCCGGGGACGTCGTGGAGTCAGGCGTCGTAGTCGTGTCCGCCGGAGGAGTCGTCTGCTCGGCCGGCGGAAGCGCATCCTGAGACGGGGTCGTGTTGGCCGCTTCCTGCCTGGAGCAGGCCGAAGCCAGCAGCAACGCGGCCACGCTCAGGAACAATGCACTGCGATTCATGGGTCACCTCACTGGGTTGTTTGGTTGGCCCGGGCAGGGGGTCTTCCATACCGGGGGCGTGGGTCGTAACGCACGCGATAGCCAACCGTTCCGGGCCCGGGTCCGCCCCGTACGGGCCGCCCCCTCCCGCCCCCAAGCTCCAGTCGAGGCGTCTGTTATTGTCGGGCCGTGGCCGAATGCTCTTGCCGAATGCTGAAGGAGAGGAGGGGGAGACGTGAACGCTGCCATTGTCGGTTGGGGGAAGTGTTTGCCCCCTGCCGTTCTCTCGAACGAGGACCTCTCCACGATCCTCGAGACGAGCGATGAGTGGATTACTTCGCGCACCGGAATCCGGGAGCGCAGGGTTTCGCATGTGCGGCTCGAGGAGATGGCGTACGTCGCGGCGGAGCGTGCGCTCGCGGCTGCGGGAATGGAGGGCAAGGAAATCGAGCTGATCGTGTTCGGCACCTGCAGTCATGACGACCAGGTGCCGAACATGGCCTCGGGAATTCAGGCGCGCATCGGCGCGGATGCTGCCGCTTCGATGGACGTGAACACCGCGTGCACGAGTTTCCTGTACGGGCTGTCCACTGCGACGGCGATGATTCGCACGGGAGTCGTGCGAAACGCGTTGGTCATCGGCGCGGAGCTGATCACGCCTTTCATGGACTGGTCGGATCGCAATGTCGCCGTGTTGTTTGGCGATGGTGCCGCGGCCGTCGTGTTGCAGGCCACGGATCGCGAAGAAGGTCTGCTTGCTGAAAAGCTCGGCTGTTTCAGCGAAGCGCGCGAGACTTTGCGCGTGCATGGAATGGGCGGACGCTATGCGAACCAGGGCGTGCTCTACGGCGTAACGCGCTGGCAGTTCGAGGGACAGGAGATCTTCAAGCGCGCGGTGCAGGGAATGGGGGATGCGTGCGAAAGCGCGTTGAAGAAGATCGGCGCGTCAGCGAACGATGTCGACCTCGTGGTTCCTCATCAGGCCAATCTGCGCATCATCGAAGCCGTGGCGAAGCGCGCGCGCATCCCGATGGAGCGCGTGTTCGTTAACGTGCATCGATATGGAAACATGTCGGCCGCGACCGTGCCGGTGGCGCTCTGCGAGTCGGTTGAAGAGGGGCGCGTGAAACCGGGCAGCCTCGTGCTGATGCCGGGCTTCGGCGGCGGGCTCACTTACGCGGCACACATCGTGCGCTGGGGCGAACGCGTGACGCCGCTGCGAGAATCGAAAGCGGAATTGCCGCCGAACGATCGGACAGCACTGCAACTGCTGAAGGAAATGCAGGAGCGGAAACTGAAGCCGGTTTCGCGCACCTGGTGAGACTGGTCTGGCAGCTGGTGAGGCTGGTCTGATTCTGGCCGCGCTCGATACGGACCGGTGCGGGATGTGGCGCCGGCGCGCGGCCGACGAACGGCCCAGGCCAGGTTGGGCGCCTGGCCGGAGTCGGGCCTGATACTTACTTCTTCAGCGCCTTGGCCGCGGCGGCCTTCTTGCGCTCCGGGTCCTTCGGACGCGACTTGCCGAACGAGCCCCGATAGATCTTGCCGCGACGGCTCTTGATGTCACCCTTACCCATGCGGTTCTGTACTCCGATTGATTGAGTCTTGCTCCCGGACCGCGCGGCCCGGGGCCGCGCAGTCTAGGAGGCTCCTGACCCAACGTCCATACAACCGCGGCACCCCGTCCGGGACCTTCGGCTCAGTCCACTCAACACTCGAAGCAGGCTCATTCGTGGGCACGCGTTATGCGTAATCTGGACGATTGCTTTATCGATAAGAAACCTGTAGGCGCTGTCTTGTGCGGTAGCCGCAGCTTCGGGTATCGTCCCGCCCGGTTCGTGACCTTTCCCTTTCCTGCCGCCTGTCTGGCCCTGTGCGCCGGCTTCCGACGAAGAAAAGCCGAATCGTTCTCGATCCAGGTGGCAGCGTGACGGTCTCATCCCCAGCATTCTGCCGTTTCGTATCCGGGCCCGTATCCGCGCCGCTAGGAGCGGCCGTGAGCGATCCCGTTTTTTGGAGCTTGATTGATCTATGACGAAGATCTATGTCGGCAATCTGCCGTTTTCCGCTAACGAGAGTGAAGTCCGCGACCTGTTCTCGCAGCACGGCACGGTCGAGTCGGTGAGCCTCATCACCGATCGCGAAACCGGGCGTCCGCGCGGATTCGGTTTTGTCGAAATGTCGCGTGCAGATGCGACCCGTGCGATCCAGAGCCTCAACGGCAAGGAGCTCGGCGGTCGTCCTCTGCGTGTGAACGAGGCGCAGGAGCGCGGTTCGGGCGGTCCCCGTCCGGGCGGCGGCGGTCCGAAGCGCTGGTAACAGATCAGGCAACTCGCAGTTGCTCTTCGTCGGGCGCCCTCGTGGCGCCCGATGTTTTTGTGGCGTCGGAAAACCTGCCGGCGCGCAAGGGAAGCGGGCGTGGCGGCGGCGTTGAGTCGTCCGACTCAGCGATAGCGGGCCAGGATCTTCTCGAGTCCCTTCGATCCCGGTGAAAGCTTCTCGTACGGCACCTTGTTCAGTGCCGTGTCCGGGGTTCCGTTGAGCTCGTGGAATTCCTTTTCGCCGGTCTGCACGTAAAGCAGTCCCGTCAGGTATTCGCCTTCCTTCATCCGTTCCTGGATGTACGCCTGCGCACGGCCGCGATCGGTCGGGTCATAACCTGCATCAAGTTTTCGCAGGACGATGCGGCTGCCATCGTGCATCACCACCGGCAGCGCCTCTCCTTCCTTGTAGTCGGCGGTGATCTCGCGTTCGAGCGGAACGAAGTCCGCGTGCACCGCCGGCTCGTAATGCTCGCGCGTGTACGCGTAGCTCTTGGTCGAGCCCTCGTGATCGTTGAAAGTCACGCAGGGAGAAAGCACGTCGATGAGCGCGAAGCCGTTGTGCGCGAGCCCGGCCTGGATGAGCGGCACGAGCTGCTGTTTGTCGCCCGAGAAGCTCCGCGCGACGAAGTTGGCGCCGAGCGTCAACGCGAGCAACACCGGATCCACCGGCGGCTGGAAGTTCGTTTCGCCTTTCTTCGCCTTCGTGCCCACGTCCGCCGAGGCGGAGAACTGGCCCTTCGTCAGCCCGTACACCCCGTTGTTCTCGATGATGTAGAGCATGTTGAGGTTGCGGCGGATGGCATGGCAGAACTGGCCGAGCCCGATCGAGAGCGTGTCACCGTCCCCCGATACGCCGATGTACTGGAGCTCGCGATTCGCGGCATTCGCGCCCGTCGCGATGGACGGCATGCGACCGTGCACGGAGTTGAAGCCGTGCCCGCCCGAAACGAAGTACGCCGTCGTCTTCGACGAGCAGCCGATGCCCGACAGCTTCACGAGGTTCTGCGGCTCCAGCGACAGCCCCCAGCACGCCTCGGTGATCGCCGCGGTGATGGAGTCATGGCCGCACCCTGCGCACAGCGTCGAGAGCGAGCCCTCGTAGTCACGACGGGTGAGACCGAGCTTGTTCTTCGGCAGCGAGGGATGGGCAATCTTCGGTTTGGCCAGGTACGTCATGATCGTTCACCCGGCCGCGCCGAGCGCCTCCTGCTCTTCGGGCCTCGGTTGCGGGCGCACTTCCGCGAGCACGCCATCGACGATGAAGCTGGAGGAGATCGGCAGGCCGCTGTAATGGAGCAGCGAGCGCAGCTTGTGCTTCTCCACCCGAGTTTCGAGCGTGAGTAGCGAGCGGAACTGCCCGTCGCGGTTCTGCTCGATCACGAAGATCAGCTTGTGAGCGGCGAGGAAGCGCTCGACGTCCTCGGAGAACGGGAATGCGCGCACGCGCATGTAGTTCACGCGCACACCCTCGGCCTTCAGCCGGTCGATCGCTTCATGTATCGCGCCATCGCAGCTGCCGATGGACACGAGGCCGATGTCGCTGCCGGCAGTCGCATCGATGATCGCGCGCGGCACGAGGCGCTTCGCCGTCTCCCACTTCTTCGTCAGCCGGTCGAGGACGATCTGATACTCGACGGAGTCCTCGGTGTACGTGCCGTACTGCGTGTGCCCCGAGCCGCGCGTGAAGTACGAGCCCTTCGGATGCACGCCGGGCAGCGTGCGATACGGGATGCCATCGCCGTCCTTGTCCATGTAGCGATGGAATTTCTCGAGCTTCACGATCTCGTCGTGACTCAGCACCTTGCCCCGATCCGGGCGATACGAGTCGTCCCACTTGAGGTCGCGGCACATCCAGTCGTTCATGCCGATGTCGAGATCGGACATCACGAACACCGGTGTCTGCAGGCGCTCGGCAAGATCGAACGCCTGGACTGCCATGTAGAAGCACTCTTCCGGATTCGACGGGTAGAGGCAGACGTGCCGGGTGTCTCCATGCGAGGCGTACGCAGCCGCCATGATGTCGCACTGCTGGGTCCGGGTGGGCATCCCGGTGGAAGGTCCGACGCGCTGGATGTCGAAGATGACGGCCGGAACCTCGGCGTAATACGCGAGCCCCACGAACTCGCTCATGAGCGAGATGCCGGGACCGGACGTCGCCGTGAATGCGCGCGCGCCGTTCCACATCGCGCCGATCGTCATGCCGACCGCCGCGAGCTCATCCTCCGCCTGGATGAACGCGAAGTTCTTGCGACCGGTTTCCGGATCCACTCGCATGCGATCGCAGAAAGCCTTGAAGGCGTCCATCAGCGACGTGGACGGCGTGATCGGGTACCACGCCGCAACGGTGGCTCCCGCGAACACACAGCCCAGAGCGGCTGCCGTGTTGCCGTCGATCATGATATGCCCGCTCGTCTTCGATCCGCCCTCGATCGCACGCGGATCGACCCGCAACGGCAACGGGCACTGGAACGCCTGCTTCGCGTAGTCATAGCCGAGCTGGATCGCCTTCATGTTGCTGTCGACGAGCTGCGGCTTCTTCGCGTACGTCTCGGCGAGCAGCTTGCGGATCTGCTGCAGGTCGAGATCCAGCAGCGCGGCGAGTGCGCCGGCGTAGCAGATGTTCTTCATCAGGATGCGTGTGCGCACGCCGCTGAAGTTCTCGTTGCAGAGCTGCGCGAGCGGCACGCCGAGCACCGTGATGTCGTCCCGCTTCAGGAGCGAGGGGCGCGGCCAGGTGGAGTCGTAAATCAGGTACCCGCCGGAGGCGACTTCTTTCACGTCCCGCGCGTACGTCTCCGCATTCATGGCGACCATGATGTCGACGCGGCCCGAGCGCGCGACGTAGCCGTGCTTCGTCACGCGAATCTCGTACCACGTCGGCAACCCCTGGATGTTCGAGGGGAAGTAGTTCTTCCCCATCACCGGGACGCCGCTGCGGAAGATGGATTTCATGAGGAGCGAGTTCGCGCTCGCGGACCCGGTGCCGTTGACCGTCGCGATCTTGATCACGAAGTCGTTGACGCCGGGGGTATGACTTGCGCCGGAGCCGGCGTCTGTCCTGGGAGTGATCGTCGTGGGTGACATGGCGCTGGCTTGGGAGGGGTTCGTCAGGATTTGGGATTCAGGCGATCTTGGGCTTCAGTGCCTCGAGGGCGCGGCCCTCGTCTTCGGCATGAGGCCAGTGCACGAAGGATTTCTGCATGTCCCACGCGGCGGTGGGACAGCGTTCCGCGCACAGACCGCAGTGAACGCAGATGTCTTCGTCCTTGACCATCACGCGCCCGGTTTGTTTCAGCGGAACCGAAACGTACAGCGGTTGCGTGAGGTTCTTCGCCGGCGCCTTGAGGCGCGAGCGAAGGTCCGCTTCCTCGCCGTTCTCCGTGATGGTGAGGCAATCGACCGGGCAGATGTCGATGCAGGCATCGCACTCGATGCAGAGCTTCGCGTCGAAGACGGTCTGCACGTCGCAATTGAGGCAGCGCTGCACCTCCTGCGCGGTCTGCTCCGCGGTGAAGCCGAGCTCGACCTCGATGTTCAGCTTCTTGAAGCGCTCCTTCAGCGACACGTGCGGCATCAGCCGGCGCTCGACGGGCGCGTAGTCGTTCGCGTACGACCACTCGTGCATGCCCATCTTGCGGCTCTGGAGGTTCACGCCGGGCGGCAACCGTTCCGTGACGGACTCGCCCTGGCAGTGGCGATGAATCGAGATGGCGGCCTGATGCCCGTGCTCGACCGCCCAGATGATGTTCTTCGGGCCGAACGCAGCATCGCCGCCGAAGAAGACGCCCGGGCGGGTGGACTGGAAGGTCTTCGTGTCCACCTTCGGCACGTCCCACTTGTCGAACTCGATGCCGAGATCGCGCTCGATCCACGGGAACGCATTCTCCTGGCCGATGGCGAGGATGACGTCGTCGGCCGGCAGGAAGGCCTCGCCGATCACGCGTTCGCCGACGATGCGGCCGCTGGCGTCGAGGTCGTATTCGAGCTTGTCGAACAGCATCCCCGCAAGCCGCCCGTTCTCGTGCACGAACGCCTTCGGTGAATGGTTCACGACGATCTCGACGCTCTCCTCCTCCGCATCCTCAAGCTCCCACTCGGACGCCTTGAAGAAGCCGCGAGGCTTGCGCGCCATCACCTTCACGCTCTTTGCGCCAAGGCGAAGGCTGGTGCGGCAGCAGTCCATGGCGGTGTTGCCCACGCCGATGATCAGCACGCGCTCGCCGATCTTCTCCACGTGACCGAAGGCCACGGACTCCAGCCATGCGATTCCGATGTGGATGTTGGCCGCGGCCTCCTGCCGCCCGGGCAGCTTCAGCTCCTTGCCCTTGGGCGCGCCGGACCCGACGAACACCGCGTCGAACCCTTGCTGTAGCAACTCGCGCAGGCTGCGAATCGGATGGTTGAGCTTCAGGTCCACCCCCATGCCGACGATCTGCTGGATCTCGTCGTTCAGCACTTCATGGGGAAGGCGGAACGAGGGGATGTTCGTGCGCATGAGCCCGCCGGGCTCGCCGTACTGCTCGAAGATCGTCACTTCGTAACCGAGCGGCATAAGGTCGTTCGCGACCGTGAGCGATGCGGCTCCTGCGCCGATGCAAGCGACCTTCTTCCCGTTCTTCAGCCGCGGAATTTTCGGCAGCCGGGACGAGATGTCCTCGTCCCGCTCATCCGCCGCGACACGTTTCAGGCGGCAGATGGCGACCGGCTTCTTCTCCACCCGGCCGCGGCGGCACGCGGGCTCGCACGGCCGATCGCACACACGGCCAAGAATTCCCGGGAAAACATTGGAGTGGCGGTTCACCATGTATGCGTCGGTGAAGCGCCCCTGAGCGATGAGGCGGATGTACTCGGGAACGTCTGTGTGGGCAGGACATGCCCACTGGCAATCTACGACTCGATGGAAGTAGTCGGGATGCGCTGTATCGGTAGGCTGCATTGAACGCCCCGCACGGTGCCGGAGCCCCCTCGTGGACGCGAGGCGGGTAAGTATAGAGGGGTGACGCCGATTGTCACGGCGGCGGCACAGAGTCAAAGCCTGACCGTCGCGCTATGGCGTCGTTTCGCCTTGCCGGTTCAGCCGGTTGCGACATGAACTCCGCCGTGTCGGGGTTGGAGCGGCCGGGAACCACCGGGCTCCCGGCTCAGCCACCACCCATCGCGCGATTACCGGACGGGCGATACTTCAAATTCCTGGAAACGTGGGACGACAGGTCGTCGCGGTGTAGGCAGAATACGCACGCATCGCAACAAGTGCGGCAGGTCGCGAACACCTTGTCCCGTCGAAGAGACAAATCACCCCGGCAACCGCGTTCCCGCGCCTGCGCACATGCGGAAGAAAATGGTCGCTTCGTCACAACGTTCGCGACCAAGGTCTCATTGGAAGAAGGCAACCCGTTGCCGGAGAGTGACAAGGAAGATTCTGGGAAAATGGCTCTGAAAATACTGGTCATCGACGATCACCCGCTGATCCTCGAGGGAGTCGCCGCGGCACTCGAAGGGCTGGGTCACGGCGTCCGCATCGTCGCCGCCCGCACGGCCGAAAAGGGCCTCGCGGCCGCCGCGGTGAACCCGGACCTGGACCTCGTGCTTCTCGACGTCGCGCTGCCCGGGGTGAGCGGCTTCGCCCTCATCAACCGCCTGCGCGAACGCTTCCCCATGCTGCCCATCGTGGTGCTCTCGGCCATGGACGATGCGGCGAGCGTGAGCCGCGCGATGAATGCCGGCGCGATGGGCTTCGTCCCGAAGTCTTCGGCGACGCGCGTACTCATCAACGTCATCAAGAGCGTGATGGAAGGGAACGCCACGCCCGCCACGCTCTCGGCCACCAAGCCTGCCTCGGCCGCGATGGCGGCTTCGGGCGTCAAGGAAAGCCAGGTTTCGCTCCTGACGCTGCGTCAGATCGAAGTGCTGTCGCGCGTCTGCCAGGGCAAGGCGAACAAGCAGATCGCGACAGAGCTTGGGCTCTCGGAAAAGACCGTGAAGGCGCACGTCACCGCCATCTTCAAGGTGCTGGGCGTCGCCAACCGGACCCAGGCCGCATTGGCTGCCCGGTCGGTCGGGGTCGTTTTCGCAAGCTGAACGGGAAGCCCTCAATCGCCGGGCGGCTCGGAATTCCTTCCGTTCGAGCCGCCCGGCGATCGAGGGCCTTCCCTTTCCCTATACTTGGGCGGCCATGCCCGACCCAACCCCTACCGAAATCAAGCTCCGCTCGAAATCCCGCGTCCTGGAAGTCAGCTTCGACGACGGCCGGCGCTTCGAGCTTCCCTTCGAATACCTGCGCGTCTACTCGCCATCCGCCGAAGTCAAAGGCCACGGCCCCGGGCAGGAAGTGCTCGTCGTGGGGAAGCAGAACGTGGGGATCCGGGCGGTCGAGCCCATCGGGCAGTACGCCGTGAAGCTCGTTTTCGATGACGGGCACGACACCGGGCTTTTCACCTGGAGCTATCTGTATGAGCTCGGCGCGGACCGCGAGCACAAGTGGGCGCACTACCAGCAGCGGGTGCGCGAATCGTTAGCGCACAAACAATAGCGCCGGAATCGCGCTGGGCCCGTCAATCCCGAGGCAAATAAAAAGGGCCGAGTGTTGTGCACCCGGCCCCAAGTTACGTTTCAAGACCCCCGAATCGAGTCGGGTCGATTCTGCGCAGCGGCGACTTAAAAAAGCAACCACGAAGTGGCCCCGGCCACGGCGGGGCTTATACGGATGTACCGGGGGCCTATCGTCTAGAATGGCGCGCGCCGCGCGAACGCCCCGACTCGCTGGACAAATCGACAGATGACCGACCCGATCCGCCCCGACTCCTCCGCCCGTGACTCCGGCGCAACGGATTTCGGCTACGAACGCGTGCCCTGGAGCGAGAAGGCCCGGCGCGTCCGCGGAGTCTTCGACTCCGTCGCCGGCAACTACGACGTGATGAACGACCTGATGTCCGGTGGCATGCACCGGCTCTGGAAGCAGTTCACCCTGTCCCTCACGAACCTGCGCCCCGGCCAGCGCGCGCTGGACGTTGCCGGCGGCACCGGCGACCTCGCGGCGGGCATGGCGAAGCAGGTCGGGGACCGCGGGCTCGTCGTGCTCACGGACATCAACGCCGCCATGCTTGCGCGCGGTCGCGATCGCCTGATCGATGCCGGGCTGGTTTCGAACACCACCTGCGCTCAGGTGAATGCCGAGAAGCTGCCGTTCGCGGACAGCACGTTCGATTGCGTGACCATCGGGTTTGGCCTGCGGAACGTGACGGACAAGCCTGCCGCGCTCGCCTCGATGAGGCGGGTGCTGAAGCCCGGTGGGCAGCTCATCGTGCTGGAGTTCTCGCATCCGGCCGCCCCGCTGAAGCCGTTCTACGATGCGTACTCGTTTCGCGTGCTGCCGCTTCTTGGGAAAATCGTGGCGAAGGACGAGGCGAGCTACCGGTATCTCGCCGAATCCATCCGCATGCATCCGGATCAGGAAACGCTTCTGCGCATGATGCAGGACGCGGGGCTCGAAGGTTGCCGCTATCACAACCTCACTGGCGGAATCGTCGCCGTCCATCGCGGGTACCGCTACTAACTCTCATCCAGGGCCGATGCTCACCTCCACCATCGAGAACGTGTTGAATCGCGGGCTGCCGCGTTCGCCGCGCGCGCGCGAGCTCTGCAAGGAGCTGGAAGGTCGACGTGTGGCGGTCGAGGTGAACGGCTTCACGCGCTTCGTCGTCGAATCCGCCGGCCAGTCGATCAAGGTTGTCCGCGATCGCTCGCTCGCGGCGGAAGCGCAGATCGCAGGGGGACCGCTGAGTCTTCTCTCGCTCGCGAGCGATTCGCCCGAAGCCGTGCTTCAGCGGGGCGACGTCACCATCCGGGGCGATGCGGATCTCGCGCAGAAGTTTCGTGAGCTCGCGCTGCTCCTGCGCCCCGATCTGGAGGACGAGCTGTCGAAGGTGATCGGCGACCTGCCGGCCCACCAGCTCGGCCGCTTCGCCCGCGCCGCGTTCGAATGGACGCGCAATGCCACGTCCACCACCGTTCGCAACGCCGCCGAATACTTCGCCCACGAGCGCGGAGACCTCGTGTCCCGCGCCGAAGGCGACCAGCTGCTCAAAGGAATCGATACCCTGCGCGAAAACGTCGACCGCCTCGAGGCCCGCATCGAGCTCGTCACACGAAAGCCGGCTCGATGAAGCTGCGCGTCCTCGCCCGGCTGCTGCGGATCCGCCGCGTGCTCCTGAGGCACGGGCTCGGAGACTTCGTCCGCGACGAGCACGTGTCCGGTGTGCTGCGAGCCCTGCTCCTGCATTCGCCCGGGACGCGCGTCCGCCGCGATCGCACGCGCGGAGAGCTCCTGCGCCTGTCCCTGCAGGAGCTCGGTCCCATCTTCGTGAAGTTCGGGCAGGCGCTTTCGACGCGCCGTGACCTGCTGCCTCCCGACATCGCGAACGAGCTCGCGAAACTTCAGGATCGCGTGCCGCCATTCGATGGGGCCATCGCCCGGAAGATCGTCGAAGACGCGCACGGCCTGCCGGTGACGCAGGTGTTCGCGGAGTTCGCGGAAACGCCGCTCGCCGCCGCCTCCATCGCACAGGTGCACGCCGCGAAGCTGCACGATGGCAAGGAAGTCGTCGTGAAGGTGCTTCGCCCCGGCATGCGCGCCGTCATCGCGCGGGACATCGAGGTGCTGTACGCGCTCGCCGAGCTCGCTCACCGCTACTGGCCCGAGGCCCGGAGGCTCCGCCCGATCGAGGTCGTGGCCGAGTACGAGAAGACCGTGCTCGACGAGCTCGATCTCATGCGCGAGGCCGCGAACGCCGCGCAGCTCAAACGGAACTGGGCGGGCTCGAACCTGCTGTACGTGCCGGAGGTGTACTTCGATCTCTGCAGCGTCGACGTGATGGTGATGGAGCGCATCCGCGGCGTGCCGATCAGCGACATGGCGACCCTTCGCAACGCCGGCACCGACATTGCCAAGCTTGCGAGGAACGGCGTCGAGATCTTCTTCACCCAGGTGTTCCGCCACAACTTCTTCCACGCGGACATGCACCCGGGCAACATCTTCGTGCTCACGGACGATCCGGCGAACCCCCGCTACGCGGCGATCGACTTCGGCATCGTCGGCACGCTGGATCCGCGCGACCAGCACTATCTCGCCGAGAACTTCCTCGCGGTGTTCGATCGCGACTATCGGCGCGTCGCCGTCCTGCACGTCGAGTCAGGCTGGGTGCCGCCGAACACGCGCGTGGACGAGATGGAAAGCGCGATCCGCACCGTATGCGAGCCGATCTTCGACAAGCCGATCAAGGACATTTCGTTCGGCACGCTGCTGCTGCGGCTTTTCGAGATCTCGCGCCGGTTCAACATGGAAGTGCAGCCGCAGCTCATGCTGCTGCAGAAAACGCTGTTCAACATCGAAGGGCTCGGGCGCGACCTGTATCCCGATCTCGATATCTGGAACACCGCGAGTCCGATTCTGCGGGACTGGATGCGCGAGCGCGTCGGCGTGAGGTCCGTCATTCGCAGCCTGCGCAAGCAGTGGCCCGACATCGTCGATGCCGCGCGCGTGCTGCCCGGAGTGCTCGCGCGAACGATCCAGCGCTCTCATGACGGAACGTTCCGCGTCTCGGTGGAAGCGCCGGAGATCGAGGATCTGAAGGCCGCGCTTCGCGCGTCCAACAGGCGGCGCGATGCAATCACCATCGGCGCGGTCATCCTTCTCTGCGGCCTGTTCTGGCTCATGGTAGGGCGCGATCCGGAATGGGCGGGCTGGGTGCTATCCCTTTCTGGCGCAGGCTGGCTGCTCGCCGCTTGGCGGCGCTGAGGGGTGGATAGCGCAGGCCGTTTCGTAGACGCGCCTGCGACCCGCTGCTAGCCTCGACCGCCTTCCCATGCGAAGTCATTCCCTCACAGAGGGGTCCATCAGTCGGGGACTCCTGGTCTTTGCGTTGCCGATTCTTTACGGCAACGTGCTTCAGACATTGAACGCCTCGGTCAATGCGTTCTGGGTCGGCCGTTTCCTGGGCGAAGCCGCGCTCACTGCGACTTCCAACGCGAACACGCTGCTGTTTCTGCTGCTCGGAGGCGTGTTCGGGCTATCGATGGCATCCAGCATCCTCATCGGTGTGTACATCGGCGGGAAGCGGATGGAGGACGCGCGTCGCGTCGTCGGAACGAGCGCGACATTCTTCATGGTGATCTCGACGGTGGTCGCGGCGGCTGGCGCCGTGTTCTGCGAGCCGATCCTGGTCGCGATGAAAACTCCGCCGGATTCGCTGCCGCTCGCCATTGTGTATACGCGCGTCATCTTCTACGGGCTGCCGTTCACCTTCATGTACGCGTTCGTCATGTCGGTGCTGCGCGGAGCGGGGGATTCGAAGACGCCGTTCCTGTTCCTGCTGGTGTCGGTGGCGCTCGACATCATCCTCAATCCGCTGCTCATCTTCGGCATCGGGCCGTTGCCGCGGCTCGGCATCGCGGGTTCAGGTTATGCGACGCTCATCGCGCAGGGCGTGACGCTGCTCGCCCTCCTCTGGCATCTGTACCGGATCAAGCATCCGCTGCGCATCGGCGTCCATGAGCTCGGCCTGTTGAAGCCGGAGGGCCCGATGATCCGCACGCTCATCGTCAAAGGCGTGCCGATGGGCCTGCAGCTCCTCGTGATCTCGCTGAGCGGCGTGCTGATGATCACGCTCGTGAACCGCTACGGCACGGAGACGACCGCCGCTTACGGCGCGACGTTCCAGATCTGGCAGTACGTGCAGATGCCGGCTTTCGCGCTCGGCATGGCGGTGTCCTCGATGGCCGCTCACAACGTGGGCGCGCAGAAGTGGGATCGCGTGCATGCGATCGCGAGGTCCGGCGTGCTCTTCGCGGTGCTGCTCACGACGAGCATCGTGGTGGTGATCGAGATCTTCAGCGAGCAGGCGCTCGGGATCTTCCTGCCCGCGGGCTCCGTGGCCCTGCAGACGGCGGAGCATCTGAACCTCATCGCGGCGTGGTCGTTCATCCTGCTCAGCGTCTGCATGGTGCTGTTCGGCGTGGTGCGCGCCACGGGTGCGGTGATTCCGCCGCTCGTCATCCTGGGGTTCGCACTGCTCGCGGTCCGCTTCCCGGTCGCGTATGCGCTTCTCGATGCGTGGGGCGCCGATGCGATCTGGTGGAGTTACCCGATCTCGAGCGTCGTTGCCGCCGTGCTTTCGATCGTCTACTACAGGTGGGGAAGCTGGCGGACGCTGCGGATGGGGAACACCGTGAGCCCTGCCGCCGTACCCGTCAGCGCGGACTGATCCCCTCACTTCCATCCCCCGGATTGCGGATAGGTCCGCCCGAACGCGGAACTATGATCCGCCGGCATGTCGGGAACAGTTTTCATCGCGGGCGCCAGCGGCGCCGTCGGAAGGCCGCTCTGTCGGCTGCTGGTCGCGGACGGATGGCACGTCGTGGGCACCACTCGCTCGGCTGAGCGGGCCGCGGCTTTGAAGGCGCTGGACGTGGAGCCTGTCGTCGTCGACGTGTTCGACGCGCGACGGCTCGCGGATGCGGTCGCCACCGCTCGACCCGATGTCGTGATTCATCAGCTCACGGACCTGCCTTACGGGCTGGATCCTTCGAAGATGGAAGCAGCGGCGGAGCGCAACGGGCGCATCCGCGACGAAGGGACACGGAACCTCGTCGCCGCCGCGGTGGGTGCCGGCGTGAAACGGCTGATCGCGCAGAGCATCGCCTTTGCTTATGCCCCCGGGCCGCAGCCGTTCGTCGAGGAAAGCCCGCTGAACATCGATGCTGCCGGGCGCCCGGGATTGTCCGCCCGAAGCGCGCGCGCTCTCGAAGAGCAGGTGCTCGCCGCGCCTCTTGAGGGCATCGTTCTTCGGTACGGGCGGTTCTATGGCCCCTGTACGGGATTTGATGCGCCCCCTCGGGGCGGCCCGGTGCACGTCGAGGCGGCGGCCGACGCCGCGCGTCGAGCCGTCACCCGCGGCGAACCCAGCATCTACAACGTCGCCGAAGACGACGGAACGGTGTCGAGCGCGAAGGCTGTTGCACTCCTCGGCTGGCGGCCCTCGTTCCGCATCGAAAGCTGAGCAAAACCTGCTAGCCTCGCCCTCCTTTCGGAAAAAGGGGGGGATGCGGTCAATGCCCTGGCGACGCCGGCCATTTCGCGAAAAGAACCTCGCGCGCGCGCTCAACATCGGACACCTGCGGGAGATGGCGAGCCGCGCGGTGCCGAACTTCGTCTTCGAGTACGTCGAGGGAGGCGCGGAGGACGAGGCGACCCTGCGCTGCAATCGAAGCGCGTTCGAGTCCTGGCGCTTCGTGCCGCAGACCCTGGTGGACACCACCGCCCGGCATCACCGCACACGGCTTTTCGGCTCGGAAATCAAGGCGCCGCTCATCATCGCGCCCACGGGCATGAACGGCATCGTCCGGCGGGACGGCGACCTCATGCTCGCGAAGGCCGCGGCGGCGGCCGGCATCCCGTTCTGCCTCAGCACGGTGTCGACGGTGCGCATCGAGCGGATCGCGTCGGAAGCCGGCGGTCGGCTATGGATGCAGCTCTATGTAATGAAGGATCGCAAGCCGGCCGAGGCGATCGTTGCGCGGGCGAAAGCCGCGGGGTTCGAGGCGCTGGTTCTCACGACCGACGCGAACGTCTTCGGCTACCGGGAATGGGATCGTCGCAATTATCACAGCCCGGGGCGGCCCACGTTCCGGAACAAGCTCGACATGCTCCTGCATCCGCGCTGGCTGACGGACGTGGTCCTGAGCAAGGGGATGCCGGAGTTCGTGAACATCGCGGACTTCCTGCCGCCCGGCGGGGCGAGTGCGATCGGCGGCAGCACGATCATCCCGACGCTCTTCGGGCCGAACATCACGTGGAAGGACATCGAGTGGTTGCGAAGCATCTGGGATCGCAAGCTGCTCATCAAAGGCGTGCTGAGCGTGGCGGATGCGGAGCGCGCGGCATCCCTGGGGTGTGACGGCATCGTGCTCACCAACCATGGCGGAAGGCAGCTCGACTCCTGCGTGGCGCCGGTGGACATGGTGCCGGAGATTGCGGCCGCCGTTGGCAACAAGCTCACGATCATCGTGGACAGCGGATTCCGGCGCGGGAACGATGTGGTGAAGGCGGTCGCGCTGGGGGCGGATGCGGTGATGATCGGGCGCGCGACGTTGTATGGGTTGATTGCGGGGGGCGAGCCGGGAGTGCGACGGGCGCTTGAGATTCTCACCTCCGAGATCGACCGGACGCTGGGGCACCTTGGGGTGTGCTCGCTGGAGGAGTTGGGGCCGCACCTTCTGCGGCACGTTAGATAGAAAGCCCTCAATCGCCGGGCGGCTAAGAACGAAGAAGGAGAAGAGCCGTGCCGGCGGCTCGGCGAACTGAGGGGCGCCGGGGAAGATATCGCAAGGCGGCCAAGGCAGGTCCGGGCGGCCAGGAGAACCGCCGAGACTCGGGCCATCGGGGCGGAGGATCGCCGGCCTGTCCCGCCAGGAACAGGCAGCTAAGAACAGGAACGGTCAGCTAGGAAGAGGTCGCGGCGGGTTCGATCCAGGTGGCCACGGCTTTGCCGCACAGCTCGCCGTCTTCGTCGAAGAGCGCGGTGCCGGCCTGGTGCTTTCGGCCCTGCGAAGAGATGTGCCACCCGATCACCCGGCACGGTTCCTCGACGTGCACGCATCTGTCCACGTGGGCCGTGAACTCGCCGAGAAGCCACGTGCCGCGGCCGAACTTGTTGGCCGCGAAACAGCCGGGGCAATCCATCGCGGCCCACATGAACTCGGGCCGTACCTTGCCGTCGCCGCGGTCCAGTGAGGCATCCGGTACCCACGGTGCCGCGACGATTTCCCGCCCGTTCACGGGGCCCGCGAAGATGCGCAAGCCGTCGCCGCGCGTTCTCTGCGGCCCGCAAACGAAGCAGGTGGGGAAAGGGTGCTCGGTGAAGCCGGCGTATCGCACCGATGCGTCCAGCGCTTCGAGATAGCTCGGCGGGACGGGCGTCTCCAAATCCAAAGGCGGCGAGCGCCGCGCGCGAGCGATTTCCTCGGCGCCGTTGCGGATGAGGATCGAGCCGTCCTCCCGCTCCACCACCTCAAGCGCGACGTCGAGCGGCGGCGGCCTGACCAGGCGGACCGTGAGCGTTTCGGGCACAAGGCTCGCCACGAGCCCGCAGAAATATCCGCCGTTGGCGGAAGTCGGCGGACCACAAAAGCGTTTCTCGATTGCCAGTGTGGCCATGGCACGTCACCCCGGTCGCCAGACGGTACGCCAGATTAGAAAGCCCACGAGCCCCGCCGCAAGGCATCCGACGGACAGCGCTTCCATCGAATGGCTGAGCGCAGGGACCACCGCGCCGAGGAACAGCGCGGCCATTCCCAGCATCACGCAGGACTGCACCGAAGCCGCGGATCCGCGCGCGTCCGGAAACATGTCGAGCATGCGAAGCGCATAGATCGGCATCGTCAGCTGCACGCCGATGGCCACGAGCCCGATCAGGACCTGCTGCGGGAAGATCGGCGGATTCTCGATGAAGAGGTGCAGCAGCACCGACAGGACCGCACCCGACAGCGCGATCACGTAGCCGACGGCGATCTGCCGCCGCCCGGAAATGCGCCCCGCCAGCTTCCCCGACAGGAACGAACCGCCGACGATGCCGACGATGAGCGGCCCGAAGACGTACGCAAACTGCGTCTCCGCGAGCTGCCAGTGACCCAGCACGATCGCCGGCGCGGCGCCGATGAACGTGATCATCGCCGAGAACGTGGTGCCCAGCGCGAAAGCGAACAACATGAACTGCCGGTCCGACGCGATTCGCCCGAGCGTGCGCGCCAGCGCGCCGACGTCCAGCTTCACGCGACGCTCGCTCGGGTGCGTCTCGGGCAGGAGCAGGTAGCTCAGCGCGACGAGCGAGACGCCCGTGACGACCATGAAGCCGAACACGAATCTCCAGCCCAGCCACACGTGTATCCACCCGCCAAGCACCGGCGCGATGGCCGGCGCGATGCTGAAGATCATCGAGATCGTGGCCATGAGCTTCTGCGCCTGCGGCCCTTCGTGCAGATCCCGGATGATCGCGCGTCCCACAGCCATGCCGACTCCGGCGCTCATTCCCTGCAACGCCCGGAAGACCAGCAGGAAAGCGAAGCTCGGCGCGAACACGCACGCGATGGACGCCATGGAGTAAATGAGCAGCCCGCCAAGCACGACGGGACGGCGGCCGAGCGCATCCGACAGCGGCCCCTGGATCAGCGTCATCAGCGCGAACGGCAGCATGTACACCGTGATGGTCTGCTGGATCTGCCACGCCGAGAGCGAAAACTCCTCGGAAATCGCGGGGAACGAGGGATAGAACGTGTCGATCGAAAACGGGCTCACCATGCCCAGCGCGGCAAGCAGCGCCGCGATCCCCCAGTGGGAACCGCTCTTGTCCTCTTCCTTGATGAGCTCGTCCGGGACAACCTTCACCGTGCGTTCCGCCTCAACGATCTGAGGAACGCGGTGGCGTCGTCACCCCGCTCGAGCACTTCCACCAGCGCGGAACCGACGACCACGCCGTCCACGTGTCCGCTCAGCTTCTCCACCTGGTCGCGGCTACGAATGCCGAAGCCTGCGCAGACAGGTGCGCGCGAAGCGGAGCGGACGCGGTCGAGATAGCTGAGCACGTCTTCGGGCACAGCAACGTTCTTGCCCGTCGTACCCGTCATCGTCACGGCGTACACGAAACCCTCGCTGTTCTCGCCGATACGCCTGAGGCGCTCGGGCGCCGTGACAGGCGTGGCCATTTGGACGAGCGCGACGCCTTCCGCGCCAAGCGCGGCACGAAGATCGTCGCTTTCGTCGATGGGCAGGTCCGGCACGATGAACCCGCAAACGCCGGTGCGCGCAGCCGTGGACGCCAGCTTGTCGAGGCCGAACGCGAGCAGCGGGTTGAGGTAGCTCATCAGCAGCAGCGGCGTGTCGAGGCGCGGCATGGCCGCGAGCTCGTCGAAGATCCAGGCGAGCGTGACGCCCTGCTCCAGCGCGCGCTGGCTGGAGCGCTGGATGGTGACGCCGTCCGCCATCGGGTCCGTGAACGGCACGCCGATCTCGACGACATCCGCCCCGGCCGCGATGGCGCGGAGATGATCGCGAAAGCGCTCTTTCTGCGGGTGGCCGGCGGTGAGGAACGCAACCAGGGCGGGATCGCCGCCCTTCGAGGCATTACGGATGGCTGCGCTGATTCGATCGCGTGGGGTCATGACTGGCTCTGGGAGGCGAGAAGCGTTTTCTGAAGGGTCGGCATGTCCTTGTCGCCTCGGCCGGAGAGGCCGACGAGGATGCGCTTGCCGGGATTGGCTTTGGCGTAGCGCTTCGCGCCAGCGAGGGCGTGCGCACTTTCGAGCGCCGGAAGGATGCCTTCGCTTTCGCAAAGCTCCTTCACGCACGCGAGCGCTTCTTCGTCGCTCGCGGACTCGGCGCGCATGCGGCCCGAAGTGAGGAGCAGCGCGTGCTCGGGACCGACGCCCGGGTAATCCAGGCCCGCGGAAACCGAGTGCGTCTCCTGGATCTGGCCGTTCGGGTCCTGAAGCAGCAGCGAATAGCAGCCGTGAAGAACGCCGGGACGACCGTACACAAGCGTGGCGGCGTTCTGGCCGAGGCCCTTGCCCGTGCCACCCGCCTCGATGCCGATGATCTCGACCGACGCGTCGCCGATGAAGGGATGGAAGATGCCGATCGCGTTCGAGCCGCCGCCGACGCAGGCGATGAGCGCATCCGGCAAGCCGCCCGCTTCGTTGAGCATCTGTTCGCGCGCTTCGCGACCGATGACCGACTGCAGCTCGCGAACGAGATACGGATAGGGATGCGGGCCGGTCGCGGAGCCGAAGATGTAATAGGTGTTCAGCGGATCGCTCACCCAGTCGCGCATCGCTTCGTCGATGGCGGCTCGCAGCGTGCGATCGCCGCTCGTCACCGGGACCACCTTCGCGCCGAGCAGCCGCATCCGGCCGACGTTCGGCGCCTGGCGCTCCATGTCCACTTCGCCCATGTACACCGTGCAGGGCAGACCGACTCGCGCGCAGGCCGCCGCGCTCGCGACGCCGTGCTGGCCCGCGCCGGTTTCTGCGATGACGCGCTTCGCGCCGATGCGCTTCGCGAGGAGCGCCTGGCCGATGGCGTTGTTGATCTTGTGCGCGCCGGTGTGCGCGAGATCCTCACGTTTGAGATACACCTTCGCGCCCCACCGCTCGGAAATGCGCGGGACGTAGGTAAGCGCCGTCGGCCGGCCGACGAAGGTCTTGAGCTCGTGAGCGACGGCCGCCTTGAACTCCGCGCTGTGCAGATGCTCGCGGATGCCCGCTTCCAGCCGCTCGAACGGCGGAATGAGGGTCTCGGGCACATAGCGCCCGCCGAACGGACCGAAGCGCCCGCGCGCGTCCGGGAATTTGCCCGCCAGCTCGTCGGCCAGCAGGTGCCGGGTATCGAGGTCAGAGGCTCGAGCGTTCACGAAACTCTCTCCTTCAGAAGGGCCGTCGCGCGCACTGCTGCCACGAAGCCCGCGATTTTGGCCGGGCTCTTGATGCCCGGACTGGACTCCACGCCACTCGACACATCGACGCCGAACGGCTGCACCTCGGCGATTGCCGAAGCGACGTTTGTAGAAGAAAGGCCGCCCGCCAGGATGAGATCCCCGCGGCCTGCGAGCGCACGCGCCGCGCGCCAGTCCGTGGGCACGCCCGTGCCGCTGACAGGACCTTCGAACAGGAAACGCGGCGGAAACGGCGACGGCTCCTCGCCGCCGGCGCGCAGGACGGGCAGCACTTCGAGCTCGCGCGGAAGACGCAGCGAGCGCAGGTCCTGCCAGTCGGACTGAAGCACATCCGGACCGAACACCTTGAGGATCTCATCCACCGTACGCTGGTCCGGATGCTTCGTGACAGCGATGCAGCGGACGCGGCCGCGCGCGGGCCTCGCAAGATCCGCCGCCCGCTGCGGCGTGACCCGGCGCTTCGATTCGGCGAAGACGAAGCCGATGGCGTCGACCTTCGCATCGAGCGCCGCCCGCACGCCTTCCTCCATCGTCATCCCGCACACCTTGATCCACATGGCCGTCACGCGCCTCCTGGATCGCGGCCAGCGATAAGAGGAGGTGTCTGCGCTGCTTCCGCGCGGAGGAATTCCGCGTGACCCTCACGGCCACCGCTGAGCATTTCGCTCGCGAGCGCGCGCGGATCCGGCGCCGTCATGAGCGCGCTGCCGACGAGCGCGAAGTCGTAGCCCGCAGTCGCGACGCGCCTGGCGTCCTCACCGCTACCCACGCCGCTTTCGGCGACGCGCGGAACGCTCGACGGGAGCAGGTGCGCGAGCGCTTCAAGCCTTCCGGGGACGACCTTCAGCGTGACGAGGTCGCGGCAGTTCACGCCGACGAGCAGCTCGATGCGATCGCTCTTGCGGCGGTACTTTTCGGTGAGACCGTAAGCGAGATCGATGTCCTGCTCGTCGAAGGCTTCGAGCAGCGCGAACAGGTTGAGATCCAGCGCCTGCTCGATCATCGCTTCGATCTGCGCACGCGGGAGCATGCGAAGGATCAGCAGCACGCCGCCCGCTCCGCCGACGCGGGCCTCGGCGACCTGGTACGGATCCACGAGGAAATCCTTGCGCATCGCCGGGACTTTCAGAGGGGCGAGCGCGGCGGCCGCGAGCCGCAGGTGATCCATCGAGCCGTCGAAACGGCTCGGCTCCGTGAGCACCGAGATGGCGGCGGCACCCGCGGCGGCATAACTCGACACGCGCGAGCCGACGTCCTCGTCGCCGGGCTTGAGCATGCCGGCGGCGGGCGAGCGCAGCTTCACTTCCGCGATGAGATCGAACCCGCCGGGGCTCGCAACGAGAGCCGGCGGCAGCGGCATGGTGCGCGCCTGCGCGAGCAGGCTCGAATGCGACACCTGCGCCTGCGCGAGCCGCGAACGCTCGCGGCTGCTCTCGGCCATGCGCTTGAGGAAATCCTCGGTCACGCGCGCGTCCCCGGCGTCGTCGCCTGAGCCGCCGCGCCCTGAGCCGCCGAGCCCTGAGCCGCCGAGCCCTGAGCCGTCGCACCCTGAGCCGTCGCACCCTGAGTCGCCCCCGCCTGAGTCGTGGGGGCATGAGCCGTCCCGGCCTGACCCGCGGCGCCGGCGCTACCCGCCGCTTCTTGAGCCGCCCGGCGATTGAGGGCCTCTTCTCCGAATGCCGCAAGCGAGTCCAGCAGCTTCCGAGCCGCACCACTATCGATGGCCTGCGCCGCACGCTCCACGCCTTCGCGCGGCGTCTTCACAATGCCAGCAACTTCGAGTGCAAGAGATGCACCCAGCAGCAAGCAGTCCCTGTGCGCCCCGTTGTCATCCCCGCTCAACACCGCTCGCAAGGCACGCGCGTTGTGTTGCGCATCCCCGCCAGCGAGCTCGGCCGCGACGCAAGCGCGAATTCCGTAGTCCGACGGCCCCCGCTCGCTCTCCTCCACTTTCCCAGGCCGCACGTCGAACAATGCGAACGACCCGATCGGCGTAGGCTCATCCCAACCGGCGGCGCCATGAATAACGAACGTGCGCTCGATGTTGAGCCCCGCCAGCGTATGCGCCATGAGCTTCGCGACATCCCGGCTGTAAGCACCGATGACATGCAGCGGCGGCTGCGCAGGATTCGCGAGCGGCCCGAGGATGTTGAACACAGTGCGCACGCCCATCGCCGCGCGTACCGGCGCGACCGACTTCATCGCCGGATGAAAGTACGGCGCGAACAGGAACGTGAAATTCGTAGCCGCGAAGCATTCCGCCGCGGCCTTCTCATCCAGCGGGATCTTGAGTCCGAGCACCTCGAGCACGTCAGCAGCACCGGCGCGGCTCGAGATGGAGCGGTTGCCGTGCTTCACGACGGGCACGCCGCAAGAAGCCACCAGCAACGAAGTGCCAGTGGAAATGTTCACGCTGCCGGACGCGTCCCCGCCCGTGCCGACGATGTCGATCGCCCTCACGTCCGCAGGAATTTCCGGACGGCGCGCGAGCGAGCGCATCAGCCGGGCGAAGCCACGAAGCTCGTCCGCTACGACACCTTTCGACCGCAGGGCTGCGAGCACGGCGCCGGACATCGCCGGCGGCGTTTCCGGATTCGTCAGCGCACCGAGCAGCTCCTGCGCTTCGGCCTCGCTGAGGTCCTTGCGCTCGAGCAGTTTTTCCAGCAGGTCACGCAGTGCGGGCATGCGACGCTCCCGCCGCTTCTTCCGCGCGGCGTTCTCCGTGGGTGAACTTGAGGAAATTCGCCATGAGCGCCGGCCCCTCGGGGGTGAGGACGCTCTCCGGATGGAACTGCACGCCTTCCACCATGAGCTCCTTGTGGCGGATGCCCATGATCTCGCCCTCGGGCGTGCGCGCGCTCACTTCCAGCACCGGCGGCAACGTTTCGGGCTGCGCGATGAGCGAGTGATAGCGGCCCACTTCGCACGGCTGCGGCAGGCCCGCGAAGAGCGTGCGGCCGTCGTGATTCACCGGCGACGTCTTGCCGTGCATGAGCCGGCCAGCGCGCACCACCTTGCCCCCGAACACTTCCGTGATGGACTGATGACCGAGGCACACGCCGAGCACGGGGATCTTCCCCGCGAACGCGCGAATCATGTCCATCGACACACCCGCGTCGTACGGCGTGCCCGGGCCAGGGGAGATGCACAGGTGCGTGGGCTTCAGCGCCTCGGCGGCCGCGATGTCGATGGCGTCGTTGCGAAACACGCGAACATCCGCGCCGAGCACGAGGAACGCCTGCACCAGGTTGTAGGTAAAGGAGTCGTAGTTGTCGATGAGGAGCAGCTTCGGTTTCACATTCCTTCCTCCGCGAGCTCGAGGGCACGCCTCAACGCGGCGCTCTTCGCGAGCACCTCGTTGTGCTCGGCCTCGGGAACGCTGTCGGCGACGATGCCGCCGCCTGCCTGGTAACTGTATTCGTCGCCTCGGAACACGAGCGTGCGAATGGTGATGGCCTGGTCCATGTCCCCGTGCGCGCCGAAGTAGCCGACGGTGCCCCCGTAGAGGCCGCGGCTCGTGGGTTCCAGCTCATCGATGATCTGCATCGCGCGCACTTTCGGCGCACCCACGAGCGTGCCTGCCGGGAACGTGGCGCCGAACAGGTCGAATGCGTCCTTCCCCGCCGCGAGCTTTCCGTGAACGCCGCTCACGATGTGCATGACGTGGCTATATCGCTCGATGCTTCTATACGGCTTCACGAAAACGCTGCCGGCCTCGGCGACGCGACCGAGATCGTTTCGCGCGAGATCCACGAGCATCACGTGCTCGGCATTCTCTTTGGGATCCGCGAGAAGAGTCGCCTGGCGCTCGGCGTCGATGACATCGTCACCGGAGCGAGGCAGCGTCCCAGCGATCGGACGCAGTTCGGCGCTACCCTTGTTCAGCTTCACCAGCGCTTCGGGTGACGACCCGACCACCGTGACGTCGCCGAGCGCGCAGTAATACATGTACGGCGAGGGGTTGATGAAGCGAAGCGCGCGATACACCTCGAACGGATGCAGGTTGTGCCGGCCGCCGAAACGAATGGAGAGCACGAGCTGGTACACGTCGCCCGCCGCGATGTACTCCTGCACTCGCTTCACGCCGACGAGATGCTGCTCCTTCGTCATGCCTGCTTCAGGGCGCGAGTACTTGCCCGCTTGCCGCCCGTTCGGCAAGGCGCCGCGGAGCGCGCGGATCACATCCTTGCGCAGAGACTGGCGTTCGGCTTCCGGGCCGTCGTGAAGGAGCGCGATGCCGCGCGTGAGGTGATCGAAAACGAGAAGGGATTTCGTGGCCGCGTAATGCAGAACCGGGAAGCCGCTGTCGAGCGGCGAGCGCGCCGTGAGCTTTTCGAAGAATCGCACGATGTCGTACGACGCGTAGCCGACGAGGCCGCCCGCGAGGGGAACGTTGGCGATGTCCGGCACCGGCCGCGGCGAGCGCGCCAGCGCGTCACGCAGGCCGGCGAAGAGCTCGTCCTGCGTCCGGGGAACGGGACGGCGGTCGTTGCCGATGCGGAAGCCATCGCGATCCAGCTTCACTTCGAGGCAATCCCCGAAGCCGATGAAGGAGTACCGCGCGAGACGCTCGCCACCCTCCACGCTTTCGAGGAGGAAGCGGGGCTGGAACGACGCGAGCTTCATGAACGCCGAAACCGGCGTGTCGAGATCGCCCGAGATGTCAAAGTGCGGCTTCACGCCGTGATCCTCCCCAAACGAAACGCGCAGACAACAAAAAACCCACCCCCGGTTCTGCCGGAGATGGGTTCTTGAGCCGTCTAATCTGGTAGTCGCTAGTCGCGAAACAGCCGGCAGGAGCCCTCTCCGTCAGGAGTGGCGCCACCACCAGTTGAGTACGTTACGGAACTGCCGCGACATAGGGCGGCGAGTATCACCGGGCGTCCTTCAGGCCGTCAAGGCAAAAAGGATCGTGCTGCCGGGCACGGTCCGGTGCATGGCCGGAGCCGGCGGTCGCTTAGAATGGCGCACCTGATTTTCTGATTTTCTTGGCACCTGGCCAGATGTGGAGCGACAAGTGAGTTTCAAAGAGCTGCTGGATGACTGGCGGCGGACCGCCTCGGAACCCCGGACGGCGACGGAATACACGGTGCGACTGCCAGTGGACGACGCGGCGCGGCTGCATGCGCTGGCGGAGCTGTTCCCGGGAAGGACCCGGGAGCAACTGATCACGGACCTGCTCGGGGCGGCCCTGCAGGAGGTGGCGGCATCCATGCCCTACGTGCAGGGGACCAAGGTGATCTCCAGCGACGAGCAGGGCGATCCGGTGTACGAGGACGCGGGACTGACGCCGCGCTTCACCGAGCTTACCCGCCAGTTCAAGAAGAAGCTTGAGGCGGAGATCAAGAAGTAACGGGTGAACGGCTCGCCGTTGTCGTCGGGCGGGCTTGTGCGGTAACTCCGCGTAGAATTGCTGCCTCTCATTCGAGGCAACCCCCATGCAGGATTACGAGAAGCTCGGTGTGTTCTACCTCGGGCGCGAGCTCAATGCTGCGCGCGGGGTGACCGAAAAGCCGCTGTTGTACGACTCGCGGGATCTCACCACGCATGCCGTTTGCGTCGGCATGACCGGGAGTGGGAAGACGGGGTTGTGCCTCGCGCTTCTCGAAGAAGCCGCCATCGATGGCGTGCCGGCCATCTGCATCGATCCCAAGGGCGACCTCGCGAATCTCGCCCTCACCTTCCCGCGTCTTGAGGCCTCGGATTTCGTGCCGTGGGTGGACCGCGGGGAGGCTGCGCGCAAAGGACTTTCCGTCGAGGACTACGCGGCACAGACCGCCGCCACCTGGAAGAAGGGACTGGCGGACTGGGACCAGCCGCCCGAGCGGATCGCGAAATTCCGGGACGCGGTGGATCTCGCCATCTACACGCCCGGCGGAAACGCGGGACTGCCGCTTTCGGTGATGCGCTCGTTCTCGCCGCCACCGGAGGCGGTGCTTGCGGACGCGAGCGCGTTGCGCGAACGGATCGCGACTTCGGTTTCGGGATTGCTGTCGATGCTGCAGCGGGATGCGGACCCGATTCGCAGCAAGGATCACATCCTGCTCGCGACGATTCTGGAGCGGGCGTGGCGGGAAGGTCGCGGCTTCGATCTCGCGGGACTCGTCGGGGCCGTGCAGAAGCCCGGCTTCGACAAGGTGGGCGCGCTCGACCTGGAGACGTTCCACCCCGCGAAGGATCGGCTCGATCTTGCGATGGCGATCAACGGGCTGCTCGCGTCGCCGGGATTTTCCGCGTGGACGGAAGGCGAACCGCTCGACGCGCAGCGGCTGCTGTTCACGCCGGAAGGCAAGCCGCGTATCTCGATTCTCTCCATCGCGCATCTCGACGATACGCAGCGCATGTTCATCGTCACGCTGGTGCTGAGCGAGCTGCTTTCGTGGATGCGCTCGCAGTCCGGCACGTCGAGCCTGCGCGCGATCTTCTACATGGACGAGATCTTCGGGTACTTCCCGCCGACGGCGTCGCCGCCCTCGAAGACGCCGATGCTCACGTTGCTGAAGCAGGGTCGCGCGTTCGGGCTCGGCTGCGTGCTCGCGACGCAGAACCCGGTGGATCTCGACTACAAGGGATTGTCGAACGCGGGCACGTGGCTCATCGGCAGGTTGCAGACGGACCGTGACAAGCAGCGCGTGATCGAAGGGCTGGAAAGCGCGCTTGCAGGGAGCGCTAGCTACGATCGGGCGACGCTGGATCGGATGATGTCTTCGCTGACCCAGCGGGTTTTCCTCATGCGTAACGTGCACGACGATGCGCCGGTGCTGTTCCAGAGCCGCTGGGCGTTGTCGTGGCTGCGCGGGCCGATGACCGGGCCGGAGATTTCGCGGCTGATGGCGGAACGGAAGAGTCGTGCCGGTGCGGGTGCGGGTGCCGGCGCGAGTGCGGGTGCCGGTGCGGGTGCGGGTGCCGGCGCGGGTGCGGGTGCCGGCGCGGGTGCGGGTGCCGGCGCCGGCGCCGGCGCGGGCGCGGGTGCGGATGCGGCCGAATCCGCACCAGCGGATTCCGCGGGTACCGAAGGTTTCGCGGGTTCCGCGAGCGCCGCGAATGCCGTGCCGGCTGGCGCGCCCTTCCCCGCCAGCGCGGCTGCTTCGTCTGCGGCTGGTACACGTACCGCTGCTTCGCCAGCGGCCACGCGCCCCATTGCTGGAGCCACCGAGTATTTCCTCCCGGCAACTCGCGGCTCCGGGCCCATCACCTACAAGCCACTCATCGCCGGCTTCGCGAAACTCCACTTCGTCGACGCCAAACTCGCGCTCGACCAGTGGCGTGCTGGCGGATACCTCGCGCAGCTTTCCGACGAGGGCACTGAACCTCTGTGGAACGAGGCGAAGTTCAACCCGGACCTGAAATCGCAGCTCTCGCGCACACCCTCCGGAGACGCGGTGTTCGACCCGTTACCCGCTGCAGCGATGCGCGCAGCTTCCTTCACGGCCTGGGGCAAGTCGCTTGCCGCCGCCCTCTACGAGAACGCTCGCGTGGACGTCTTCATCTGCGATGCGCTGAAGACCGCGTCGGCGCCCGGCGAGTCCGAGGGCGAATTCCGCGCGCGCCTCGCCCTCGCCGCTCGCGAGAAGCGGGACGCCGCCGTTGAAGAGCTGCGCAGGAAGTACGCGCCGAAGATCAAGTCGCTGGAGGATCGCGAGCGTCGGGCAGCGGAGCGCGTCGCCCGCGAGCAATCGCAGCTTTCCCAGCAGAAGCTTCAGACCGCGCTGTCGATCGGCGCTTCGATCCTCGGCGCTTTCATGGGCCGCAAGGCGCTCTCCGCCACGAACATCGGTCGTGCGAGCTCCGCCGCGCGCTCGGCCGCGCGCATCGGCCGCGAGAGCGACGATGTGGAGCGGGCGAACGAGAGCGTGGAGTCCGTGCGCCAGCAGCGCGCCGAGCTGCAGCGACAGTTCGAGGCCGATACGGCGGCTCTCGAAACTTCGCTCGAGGCTTCCGCGTTGACCTTGCGCAAGACGCAGGTGAGCCCGCGCAAATCCGATATTGCGGTCGGCGAGATCGCGGTAGTCTGGGCGCCCTGGCGCATGGGCGCGGACGGCTTTCCGGCGCCCGCATACGACTGACGTTGACGATTCTTTCAGGGGAAGACTTCCATGCCATCGTTCGATGTGGTGTCCGAGATCAGCGCGCACGAAGTGGCGAACGCGGTGGACCAGGCGAATCGCGAGGTCGATCAGCGCTTCGACTTCAAGAACACCGGCGCGAAGTTCGAGCTGGACGAGCTGACCGTGACGATGCGCGCGCAGGTCGAATTCCAGCTGAAGCAGATGCTGGAGATCCTGCGAACGCGCCTCTCGAAGCGCGGCATCGATCCGATGTGCGTGGACGCGAAGGACCCGACGAGCAATCTCGCCTCCGCCACGCAGGAAGTCGTGCTGAAGCACGGCATCGATCAGGAGACGGGCAAGAAGATCCAGAAGCTGATCAAGGACTCGAAGATCAAGGTGCAGGCCGCCCTGCAGGGAGACAAGGTGCGCGTGACCGGGAAACAGCGCGACGATCTTCAGGAAGTCATCGCGATGCTGCGGAAGGCGAAGCTCGACGTGCCGCTGCAGTTCAACAACTTTCGCGACTAGCTGCGGATCGCTCGCGGCCGCGGATCCGCCACGAAGCTGCCGACGAGCTGTCGCGGATCTGCCGAGGATTCTCAGGGCTCGTTGATCGCCTTGCAGAGCGCCTCGGTGCCGCCGAGCGCGCTCGGCCCGAGCCGCGAAAGCCGCACGTCTTCGAAGGCGATCAGGCGGCCGGTTTTCACGGCTGTCATCGTGGTGAAGCGCCGCCATTCGTCGAGCCACTCCGCCGCCACTCCAGGCGGCGCGACGGCAACGATGATCGCCGGGTCGCGTCCGATCACCGCTTCCATGTCGACGGACGGGCCCTGCTCTTTCAGGTCCGCGAAAACATTGCGCGCGCCGCATAGACGCAGCGAGTCCGTCATCATGTGAGAGCCGCCGACCGTGTAGATCGGACGATTCCAGACTTCGAGCAGCACCGTCGGACCGGACTTGCCGCCGTACAGCTGCCGCAGCTTCGCGAGGCGCGCTTCGAGGTCCGCCGCGGCCTTCGTGGCGATGTCCTCGGTTCCAGTGAGCGTGCCGAGGCGCCGTAGCGCCACCGGAATATCCGCGAGCTTCTCGACCTTGTGTCGATACAGCGGAATCTTGAGTCGCTCGAGCTGGCTCACCTGCGCGGGGTTGCTTCCGCCCTCCCACACCACGACTACGTCCGGTCGAAGCGCGACGACGCGCTCGACGTCGATGGCATTGGCATCGCCGATGCGCGTCACCAACTTCGCGGCGGCCGGCTCATCGGAGAATTCGACCGTAGCGATGACGCGATCGCCCGCTCCCGCCACGAACAACATTTCGGTCGCGCCCGGAGCGATGCTGACGATCCGCCGCGGCTTGCCTGCAAGCACGACGGTGCGGCCGGCGTCGTCAACGACGGAGAACGTAGGCGCTTGCGAGAACGCCGGAACGCTCGCGGCGAGCAGCATTGCGAGCGTTGTGAGCATGGGAAACATGCGATTCAGCATCGGGAACAGGCGCTTCATCGCGCCGTAGTCTAGCGGCCGCTACGAAGGAAGCGTTGATGAGCGCTGGCGGCAGGATGGCCCGCGTTCCATGGCAGCCCCGGCAACAAACCTGTGTGCGTCGCAGTCGTGCGCAGTCAGAACGACCCGGATTCCGCCCGCGCGGCTCGAATCCACGAAAGTGTCGGATCGCGCGGAACTGGATCTGGCGGGCTTGCCGCCGGAGGGGAAGCGCGGCTGGCGGGGGGGTTCCAGGCTGGCATTGAGCGAGCAAACTGGGCATGCATGCAGTCGTTGACACTGTGTCAACGGCGCGCCTATCCTCCGCACCCCATGAGCTACATCGCCGAACGCCGCCAGGAAGAGAAAGAGCGCCGCCGCGCCGAGATCCTCGACGCTGCCGAAGCCGTCGCCGCCAGTGTCGGCTGGGATCAGATGACCATGGACCAGGTCGCGCGCAAGGCGCGTCTCTCGCGCGCCCTCCTCTACGTCTACTTCAAGGACAAGACGGACCTTCTCTTCGGCGTCTGCGAGCGCGCCCTCATCGCGCTCACCAGGCGATTCAGCGAAGCCATCAGCCGCCACAAGCGTGGGCTGGATCAGATCGTGGCGATCGGGCGCGCGTACATCGCGTTTTCGCAGGAATTTCCCGTCTATTTCGAGGTGCTGGCGCGGTGTGAGCTCCTCTCCCCCGAGCCGGCCATGAACACCAACGAGGGCGCGGCCATGAGTCAGGGCGACGCGTGCCGGACGCTCATGGTGTCGGTCATCGACGCCGGCATCCGCGATGGATCCATCCGCGCGGACGTGGGCGATCCGCGGGTGGTCTCGACGGCGCTGTGGGGCTTCATGCACGGCGTCCTGCAGCTCGCCGCCACGAAGGCGAATCACCTCGCGCATGACGGGATCGCCACGAGGGACCTCGTCGAGCACGCGCTGCTGATGGCGACGCGCTCGATCGAAGCCAAAACCTGATTTTTTTGGGCCGGTATTGGACAGGTGTCCAGTGACTGAACATGTGAAAGCACGAAGGACCGCCCGGGGCGCAGCGCTCGGCCTTTCACTGGCGGTCATGGGTCTCGCCGCGGCTGCCGCGGAGGCGCAGGTCGCCCCTGCCCCGCCGGCGCCCTCCTCATCCGACACGGCATCCTCCGCTGCCTCAACGTCACGCCCACTGGGCGAAGTCATCGACGAGTACGTCCGCGAAGCGCTCCAGTCGAACCTCGCCCTGCAGTCGGAGTCGCTCGAAGTCGAGCGCAACCTCGCTTCGCTGGACGCGGTGCGCGCCCGCTTCTTCCCGGAGCTCTCGTTCGCAGCCCGCTACTCGCGCGCCGAAGGCGGCCGCACGATCGACGTGCCTCTCGGCACGCTGCTGAATCCCATCTACTCGACCCTGAACGATCTGCTCGCCGCGCAGGGCCGCCCCGGATCGTTCCCGATGATCGAAGACCAGACCATCGACTTCGTTCGAGAACGCGAGCAGGACACGCGGCTCACGGTCCGTCAGCCGATCTACGCGCCGGCGATTCCCGCTGCGATCCGCGCGCAGCGCGCGGCTCTCGAAGCCTCGGAGTTCAGCCGCGTGGCCTTCGCCCGACGACTGAAGCGCGATGTCACCGTGGCCTATCTCGACTGGCTGAAGGCGACGAAGACCGTCGACATCGTTCGGTCGAGCCTCTCGCTGCTCGAAGAAAACCTGCGCATGAACGAGTCCCTTTTCCGGAACGGCAAGGTGACGCAGGACCAGGTGCTCCGCGCACGCGCGGAACTGCTCGCAGTGGCGCAGCAGCTGCGCGAGGCGCGCAACGGCCAGTCCCAGGCGCGCAGCTACGTGAACTTCCTTCGCAACCGGCCGCTGGAAGACGAGCTCGTCGCCGCAAGCGTCGAGCGCGAAGTGTCGAGCACGGTGCAGGACCTGTCGTCGCTTCGCGCGATGGCGCTTGAGAACCGCCCCGAGCTGGATCAGCTGGACAGCGTCACTCGCGCCGCCGAGTCCCGAGTGCAGCTGGCGCGCGCGGACCTCCTGCCGACGCTTTCCCTCGGCGTGGACGCGGGCACGCAGGGCGAGGAGTACGAGTTCGGCCGCGGCCGCAACTTCGGAATGATCTCGCTCGTGCTCAACTGGAAGCTGTTCGACGGCGGCGCGCGCAGGGCCGAGGCGCGAAGCGCGCGGGCCGCCGCGAGGCAGGCGGCGACACGGCGAGATGAAGTCGCCCTGCAGATCCAGCTCGAAGTCCAGCAAGCGCTCGACCAGCTTCAGGCAACAAGCGATTCGCTTGCGACCGCCGAAGCGCGCGTCGAAGCCGCGAGCGCCGGCTTTCGCATCGCCGGCCGCAAGCGCGACGAGGGCGCCATCAACCAGGTGGAGTTCATCGACGCGCGCAACAGCCTCACGAGCGCGGAGCTGAACCTCAACGTCACGCTGTTCGATCTGCTCGCCCGGCAGGCGGAGCTCGATTACGCCACGGCAGCCGGAACGCTGCCGCTCGGTCCCGTCACGGAGAATTCCCGATGAAGACGCTGCTGCTCATCGCAGTCATCGCAGTCGCCGGCTGCAGCCGGAACGCGGAAGAGGCCGTGCCTCCACCGACGCCCGTTCGCGTGCAGGCGGCCACCACCGGCCCGGCAACGCCCGCCATCTCCACCAACGGCATCGTCGCCATCAAGGGCGAGATGCGGCTGTCGTTCAAAGTGCCCGGGATCATCAAGGCGATCCACGTGCGCGAAGGGCAGGAGGTAAAGAGGGGAGAGCGGCTCGCCGAAATCGAGCTCACCGAAGTGAACGCGCAGGTGGAGCAGGCGAAGCAGCTTGCGCAGAAGGCACGGCGAGATCTGGAGCGGGGAGAGCGCCTCTACAACGATCAGGTCATCAGCCTCGAACAGCTGCAGGACCTTCGCACTCAGGCGTCCGTTGCCGAAGCGCAATTGAAGAGCGCGGAGTTCAATCGCGGGTACGCGGTCATCACCGCGCCGGGCGATGGCGTCATCCTTCGCAAACTCGCGGAGGAGCGTGAGGTGACGCCGGCGGGCCAGCCCGTGCTGATTCTCGGCACACACGACCGCGGCTACGTCGTGCGAGCTGCGCTCGCGGATCGCGAAGTGGTGCAGCTGAAACTCGGCGACCCGGCCGAGATCCGCATGGACGCGTATCCGAACCAGGTCATCCCCGGTTCGCTCGTCGAGATCGCCGGCGCTTCGGATGCGCGCACCGGCATGTTTCCGATCGAGGTGCGGTTCGATTCGGTGCCGGTGGCGCTGGCGAGCGGCCTGGTCGCGAAGCTGAATCTGCACTCGTCCGCGTCGCGCGCGAAAGAGCTCACGTACGTGCCCATCGCCGCGGTCGTCGAAGGGGATCATGACAGCGCGAGCGTTTACGTCGTTGACGGGGACCGCGCGACGCGCCGGCCGGTGCGCGTCGCGTTCATCGCGCCGGAAGCCGTCGCGCTGAGCGAAGGGCTGGAGCCGGGCGAGCGTGTCGTCACGGACGGGGCGCTGTACCTGCAGGACGGCGAGCGGATCGAGATCGTCCCCGAGGGCGGAAGCGTCGTCGGTAGCCTCGAAGCAGTTCCGACTGCCACCGGGGAAAGCGGCTAAGCGCTGCAGGCGCGGGAGAAGCGTCATGTCTCTGCTCGAATTCCCGATTCGCCGCTACCCGTTCACGCTCGTCGTGTTCCTCTGCCTCGCCGTGCTCGGATGGTTCGCCTTCGCGAACATCCCGCGCGAGGAGGATCCGTATTTCAAGCTGCCGGCGTTCTTCATCACGACGATCTTCCCGGGCGCGGATCCGAAGGACCTGGAGCGCCTCGTCGCCAAGCCCATCGAGGACCGGCTCGCCGAGCTCGACGACGTCGACAAGATCGAAACCACCATCGTCGACGGCGTGGCGTCCATCTTCATCGAGTTCGACGCCGACACGGATGCGGACAAGAAATACGACGAGGTGACGCGCGAAGTGAACGCGCTGCGCCCCGAGCTGCCGCAGGACATCTCGCAGATCGAGATCCGGAAGGTCAGCCCCGGACTTGTGAACATCGTGGAGCTCGCGCTCGTTTCGGAAGACGCGCCGTATCGCGAGCTCGAAGACCATGCCCGCGAGCTGAAGGACACGCTGAAAACCGTCGACGGCATCCGCACCGCCGAGAGCTGGGGATTTCCGGCGCGCGAGCTGCGCGTCGAAGTGGATCTCAAGCGCATGGCCGAGCTCGGCCTCACCCCGGGGCGCGTCATCGAAGCGCTCCAGAGCGAGAACGCGAACATCCCGGCGGGCTTTCTGGACCTCGGCCCCCGCAGCTTCAGCCTGAAGACTTCCGGTTCCTACACCTCGCTCGACGAGGTGCGGGATACCGTCGTTTCCGCGGTCGAAGGCCGGACCGTTCGCATTCGCGACGTTGCGAACGTGAGCTGGGAAGCGCAGCCCTGGAGCTACATCGCGCGCTTCAACGGCAAGCGCGCCGTCATCGTGACGGCGAACCAGAAGGACGGCTACAACATCCTCACGCTGAGCGAGCGGGTGAACGCCGCCATCGACCGGTTCGAGAAGGGCCTGCCGAAACGCATCAAGCTCGAGCGCGGATTCGATCAGTCCCGCAACGTGAGCGCGCGGCTTTCGCGGCTCTACACGGACTTCGGCATCGCCATCGCTCTCGTGTCGCTCACGCTGTTGCCGCTCGGCTGGCGCGCGGCGGGCATCGTGATGGTCTCCATCCCGCTATCCCTCGCGTTCGGCCTGACGGTGCTGTACTTCACCGGGTACTCGCTGAACCAGATCTCGATCGCGGGGTTCGTCGTCGCGCTCGGTTTGCTGGTGGACGACTCCATCGTCGTTGTCGAGAACATCGCGCGGCACCTGCGCGAGGGCAAATCACGGTTCGACGCGGCGCTTGCCGGCACGCGGCAGATCTTCGTTGCGATCCTTGGCTGCACGGCGACGCTGATCTTCGCGTTCGTGCCGCTGATCGCGCTTCCGGGCGGGCCAGGGAAATTCATCCGCGTGCTTCCCGCAACGGTGATCTCCGCGATCGTCGGCTCCCTGCTCATCGCCCTGTTCATCATCCCGTTCGTTGCCAGCCGCTTCCTCAAGGAAAGTGGCGGGCCGCATGGCAACCGCCTGCTACAGCGCGTGATGGACGTGATTCACCGCTACTACCGCCCGGCTCTTCACTACTGCCTGGCGCGCCCGCGCGCGACGGTGCTCGTCGCCATCGGCGGCTCGATCCTGCTGTCTGCCGCGCTGGTGCCGATCATCGGCAGCAGCCTGTTTCCGAAGGCCGATACGCCGCAGTTCCTCATCAACATCGAAGCACCGAACGGCACCAGCCTCGCGGAGACCGACGCCGCCGTGCGCTTCGTCGAGGACAAGCTGGCGCGGATGCCGGAAGTGCGCAGCTGGTTCGCGAACATCGGGCATGGCAATCCGCAGATCTATTACAACCACATCGTCCGCAAGGATGCCTCGAACTACGGCGAGATCTTCGTTCAGCTGAAGGAGTACGACACGCGCGAAACGCCGCGCGCGCTGGATCGATTGCGCGCGCAGCTGGATCGCTACCCCGGCGCGCGCATCTACGTGAAGGAGTTCGTGAACGGATCGCCCATCAGCGCGCCGATTTCCGTGCGCGTGATCGGCCGCGACCTGGACGTGATCGAAAAGCTCGCAGCCGAAGTGGAGAAGGTCGTGAAGGGGACGCCCGGCACGCGGGACGTGCAAAACCCGCTGAAAGTCGCGCGCACGAACCTGCGGCTCGCCGTGGATCCGCAGAAGGCGAGCCTGCTCGGCGTCCCCACCATCGAGTTCGATCGCGCGGTTCGCCTGTCGGTAGCAGGCGTTCCGACCGGCACCTTCAAGGATCCGAGCGGAGAGCAGTACGACATCGTCGTTCGCACGCCCGTCGGCGAGCGCGCGGATCTCGACGCGCTGGGTCAGGTGCGCGTACCCACGCTCAACGGCGCGACGCTGCCGATCTCCCAACTCGCGACGCTGGAGTTCGCGCGCGCCCCGATCCAGATCCAGCGATACAACCGCGAGCGCGCCGCCACGATCGATTCGGACGTCCAGCGCGGCTACAACACGGCGAAGGTCACCGCCGAAGTCGTGAAGCGGCTGGACGCAATGAGTTGGCCGCGCGGCTATCACTACGCCCTCGGCGGCGAGGCGCAGTCGAGCGAGGAGGCGTTCGGCGGCATCGGCACCGCGATCATCGTCGCGATCTTCGGGATCTTCGCGATCCTGGTGCTGGAGTTCGGCAGCTTCAAATCGACGCTGATCGTGCTCACCGTCGTGCCGCTCGGCGTCTTCGGCGGGCTCGTGATGCTGCTCGTCACGGGCAACAGCATCTCGTTCACCGCGGCGATCGGGTTCATCGCCCTCGTGGGTATCGAAATCAAGAACTCGATCCTGCTGGTGGATTTCACCAACCAGCTGCGGGAGCAGGGCGTTCCGCTGGACGAGGCCATCGAGCAGGCGGGCGAGATCCGCTTCCTGCCCATCCTCCTCACCTCGGCCACCGCGATCGGCGGCCTGCTGCCTCTTGCGGTGCAAAACATCGGGCTCTACTCGCCGATGTCGTGGGTGATCATCGGCGGGCTCGTCTCGTCGACGCTGCTCGCGCGTCTCGTGACCCCGGTGATGTACAAGCTCATCCCGCCGCAAATCGCCGCCGCGCCGGCCGCCACGGGAGGGGCCCTCGTCCCGAATTCGAAGCCGCTGTGATCCAGTTCGCGTCGGGCCTCTTTACATTACGTGTCACGCTCGCGGTGGCGTCAGGATGCAGATGCCTGAAAAGACTCAATAATCCAAGTTTGGCACCAGCTTTGCTTTATTCTGGCGCGTCTCTTTTTCCATCCGCTGGGAAGCCCGAGAAATGAAAAAACAGATCGGTCTCGTCGCCACCCTCGTGCTGGGTCTTGCGTCCCTTCCGGCCTCCGCCGGCGTGATCAACCTGACCTTCCTGGGCGGAGGTGTAGTCGAGGACGTCGCCGGTTGCGGAACGAACTGCTACCAGCTGAACACCAGCGGCTCCGCCGTGGCAGTCGACGATAACGGCGGCGAGTACTCCTGGGACTTCAGCGGCGCCCTGCGTTTCTCGAACCTCTTCGACACCACCGGCACGGGCAGCGGCGCAGGCCTCGGCTGGTACTTCGACGATAACAGCTCTGGAAACAACGACCTCTGGGGCACTTTCACCAGCACGATGCTCGATGGTTTCCAGCTTTCGGACTGGCTGAACGGCGCCGCGGGCGCCGGCAAGCTCACCTATTCCGTCACGGGCGGCTCGGGGCTCTTCGACGGCGCGTGGGGCGGCGGTGAGTCGCTCATCCTCTACGCGCTGTGGGCCTACGGCGAAGGCGGCTGGATGCACGTGAAGACGCCGGTCTCGACGCCTGAACCGGCCTCGATGGCGCTCCTTGCCACGGGCATGGGCCTCTTCGGTCTCAGCGCGTGGCGCCGTCGCCGTCAGGCGCGCCTTCAGGCCTGATCGTCAGCGAATTTTCCGGATGAGGAAGGGCGGCTTCGGCCGCCTTTCTTTTTTTGGCTGTCAATTTTTCCGACGGAAGCGTCAGGCGAGCCGTGAAAGGCTCAACCCGTGGCGTCGAGCGCCTCGACGGCGCCCATCTCGCGCGCGGCCCATTTCAGGACGGGCTGGACCCGCGGCGGGGCGAGCTCCATCGCCTCCTCGAAATCGAGCCAGCGGCACTCGTGGTGCTCCGGCCGGCCGAGCTCCTCGCGGACGGGCAGGGTGACTGCTTCACTGTCGGTACGGGCGACGTAGTACCGCGCCACCTTGTTCCGGCTGTAGGGCGCGGTCTCGCAGTAGACCTCACCCCAGTCGAAGTGAAGGTCGCTGATGCAGGTTTCTTCGACGACCTCGCGACGGGCCGCCGCGAGAGGGTCCTCCCCGGGCTCCACGAGCCCCTTGGGAAAGTCCCAGTTCCGGTAGGCGCGAAGCATCAGGAACCGCCAGCCAGCGGGGGTCCGCCGCACCACCACGACCCCGGCGGATAGGTGTGGGCGCGCGCCGCCCGAACGTTCCGTCTTCATGAGGGCGCGAAGAATAGCAGGGGACGACGCCGGACGGATCGGCAGGAGAAGGGCCCCGCCAAAGGCTGGCAGGGCCCCAGTCCGTCAGGTTAGCCGCGCTCCTTTCAGGCAGCGGCAGCAGTGGCCGGCAGCTCCCCGGCGGCACCCGCCGAGTGCTCCAGCACTCCCGCCACGGCGTGAATCGTGGCGGCGATACGCACGGCGCTCTGAACGGCCTCGCGCGAGACGTCGTGCTTACGAAGCTGCTTCTCGTGAGCCACGATGCACATGCCGCAGCCGTTCACCGCCGACACCGCCAGGGACAGGAGCTCGAAGTCCACCTTGTCGATGCCGGGGTTGCCGATCACGTTCATGCGCAGGCGCGCCGGAAGCTGGGCGTACTCCGGATCCTCCACGAGATGCAGGAACCGGTAGTAGATGTTGTTCATGCCCATGATGGCCGCGGCCGCACGGGACGCCGTGAGATACGCGTCGTCCAGGGTCGCCGCCGCCAGCGCCTCGATCTGCTTCGCGAAGCCGACGTTGCGGCTGGCGATGGCCGAAGCCACCGCCACGCCCCAGATCTGCTTCTCGCTCAAGCCGGGAGCGCCGCTCGGCTGCAGCACGGACCCAAGGTTCAGCTTGAGGTCGCGTGCGTAGTCGGGGAGCGAGTCCCTGATGGCATCGAGAGTGGTCATAGGGGCCTCCTCAGGCAGCCTTCAGGGTGTCGTCGCCCTTCTTCCAGTTGCAGGGGCACAGCTCGTCCGTCTGCAGCGCGTCGAGCACGCGGAGCACCTCTTCGGGGCTGCGGCCGACGTTCAGGTCCGTGACGTACACGAAGCGCACGATGCCCTGGGGGTCGACGATGTAGGTGGCACGCTGCGCGACACCGGCTTCCGGATCGAGGACGCCGAGCGCAGTGCTGAGCTCACGCTTGATATCCGAGAGCATCGGGAAGGGCAGGTTCTTCAGCTCTTCCTTCGCCTGGCGCCACGCGTGGTGCACGTACTCGCTGTCGATGCTCACACCGAGGAGCTGCGCGTCGCGGGCCTTGAACTCCTTGTCAAGCTTGCCGAACGCCGCAATCTCCGTCGGGCACACGAAGGTGAAGTCCTTCGGCCAGAAGAAGAACACCTGCCACTTGCCGGGGTGGCTCTCGTTCGTGAACGGCTGGAACGCCTTGTCGAGATCGTTCGACACGACGCCGGTCAGCGCGAACTGGGGAAATTTCTGTCCGATACCGAGCATTCGCTTTTCTCCAATCAGTCGGGGGGTCGTTGGGGACGCGGCGAATTCTGGGCGAGTGGACGCGATTGTTCCAATCGATTGATTTTATCCTTTCGATAGACCAAACATATCGGCCCATGGCAGCACCCGTTTCCGATCTCAAGCTCAAGGACCTGCGCTACCTCGTCGCGCTGGCGGACGAACGGCACTTCGGCCGGGCCGCGCAGCGCTCGTTCGTCAGCCAGCCCACGCTCTCGGCCCAGCTCAAGAAGCTGGAGAGCTATCTCGGCGTGCAGCTCATCGAGCGGCAGCCGAAGCAGGTCACGCTCACGGAGGCAGGCGAGCAGATCGTCGCGAGGGCCCGGCGCATCCTCGAAGCGAGCGATGAGGTGCTCGCGCTCGCGCGCACGCATCGGGATCCGCTTGCCGGCAAGCTGCGCATGGCGCTGTTACCGACGGTCGGGCCGTACCTCCTGCCTCGTGTCGTGCGCGAGATCCACAAGGCGCTGCCGCGACTGGAGTTGCAGCTGTACGAGTACCAGACGGGGCCGATGATCGAAAAACTCAGCGCCGGGCAGATCGACCTCGGCATCCTGGCGCTGCCCGTCAACATGGATGGGCTGGAGGCGCGGCAGCTGTACGTCGAGCCCTTCACGCTCGCGGTTCCCGCGCAGCATCGGCTCGCGAAAAAGAAGGAAGTGAAGGTCGAGGACCTGAAGGACGAAACGTTGCTGCTGCTCGAAGACGGGCACTGCCTGCGCGATCAGGCGCTGGATGTTTGCAGCGGTGTCGGCGTGCAGGAAAAGCAGGACTTTCGCGCCACCAGCCTCGAAACACTGCGCCAGATGGTGGCCACCGGCGCCGGCGTCACGCTGTTGCCGGAGCTCGCGAGCCGGAACTCGCATGGCTCGGCACGGGACGTGATCCTTCGGCCTTTCGCAGAGCCCAAGCCGCTCCGGTACATCGGCGCCATCTGGCGCAAGACGACGGCGCGGCGGCCCGCGATCGACGCGGTGTGCGACCAGATCGAAAAACACGCGCTCTGATCCGCGACACACGTCGCAGAGGTCGCGACGCGCAGACAGGAAGCGGGGCCCGCGCCGCCTGCGCCCGCGCGACTTTGGCATAATTTCGCGCCCTGCCCCTGACGAGCGCGCGATCGTGCCAACAATCCCGAACCGTTCGTTCCGGCTGCCCTCGGCCCTGCTGCTCACGATCGCGGCCGCGTTCGTGTCCGCGTTGGCATTCGCGCAGAGCGCCTCGCTCGTCGCGAAGGACGCATGGATCCGCAAGCCTCCGGCCGGCGAGACGGCGGCCGTGTATTTCGTGCTTGAGAACAGCGGCACGAAGCCGATCACCGTCGTTGGCGTAACGTCGCCGGTAGCGGAAAGCGCGATGATTCACGAGACTTCCACGGTGGAAGGCCAATCGCGCATGCGCATGAGGGACAAGGTTGTCGTGCCGGCCGGCAAGAGCGTGGCGTTTGCGCCGGAAGGGCTGCACGTCATGTTCGTCGGGTTCCGCTACGACGTGAGCGTCGGCGATCGCGTGCCCCTCACTCTGCAGCTCGAGGACGGCGGAAAGCTGGCAATCTCCGCGGTAGTCCGTCCGCTCGATGCCAAGTGAGCTCTCCGGCGTGACCCGACACGATACGCCTCCAGATCATGTCACTCCCTACGATCGCTTCGCCTGGAGCGACACGGTGGTCGAGCATCTGCTCGCTTCGGGAGAGCACTCGCGCGAGCTCATCGCGTACTTTGGCGCAGGTGAATACGAGGCCCTCGCGGCACTCGCTCGCGAAGCGCAGCAGACGCCGCTGAAACCTGGAGCGCCGCGCGTTTTCATCGTGCCCGGGGTGATGGGCTCGCAGCTCGGTCGCATGCGCCCGGAGCCGCTGCCAAACGACGTGCTCTGGCTGGATCCGGTCGACATCAGTCTCGGGCAGCTCGCGCTGCTTCGGCTGCCGGTCGGCGGCGCGGAGCCTGTTTCGATTGAAGAGCACAAGCGGCGTCCGCTGCAGGGCGAGCCGCAATCTCCGCAGGAGACGCGTATCGTGTCCCTTGGAGTCGTGCTGTACACGTACCTGCGATTGAAGCTTCACCTGCGTATCGCGGGATTCGCACCCGTCTTCCACGATTACGACTGGCGCCTCAGCATCGACGAGCTCGGGCGAAGTCTCGCGGACCGCCTGCGCGCGGAGCGCGAGCGGGTGATGATCGTGGCGCACAGCATGGGCGGGCTCGTCAGTCGCGCCGCGCTGGCGAACGAGGGGCTCGAGCATGTGGAGCGCGTCGTGCTGCTTGGGACGCCGAACGCCGGTTCGTTCGCGCCGCTGCAGGCGCTGCGCGGGACGTACGCGGTCGTGCGGAAAATCGCGCGGCTTTCGAATTCGCAGTCGGCGGAGTCGCTGGCTGTTGAAGTCTTCAACACGTTCCCGAGCCTTTACCAGCTGCTGCCCGTACCGAACGGAAGCGGGGATCCGGATTTCTTCGACCTGAGCGCCTGGCCCGAAAAGGGTCCGGTGCCGCGCGGGCCGCTCCTGGCCCAGGCGCGCGAGGTGCTGAGGACGCTTTCGAGCGGCGACGCGAGATTCGTCAACATCGTGGGATCGGGGCAGGAGACCGTCACGCGCGCAACGCGCCGGAACGGTGGATTCGTCTACACGATTACGCGGCACGGCGACGGGACTGTGCCGATGAGCTCCGCGGAGCTGCCGGGCGCCCGCAACTACTACACCACCGTCGCGCACAGCGAGCTGGCGCGCGATCCCATCGTCGCCGAGGCCGTCGCGGATGTGCTGCGAACCGGCGAGACGCAGAAGCTCAGCGACAGGATTTTGCTTCCCGGCAAGGCGCAGGCGCGCATCAGCGATGCGCAGCTCCGTCGCACTCACACGGAGAAAGTGGATTTCGCGCACATGGAGCCGGAGGAGCGGCAGGCGTTCCTGCGCAGCCTGAACGAGCCTCCGCGACTGAAGCTTGCGGTGCCCCCCGCGAAGCCCACTGATGGCGCGAGGCCATCCGCGAAACGGGCGAAGAAGTCCGCCCCGCGCGCGGAGGCGCCGTCGAAACGGTCGAAGAACGTGGCGGGTCGCGCCAAGCCGGCCGCGAAACAACCGAAGAAGTCGGCTCGTCGCGCAAAGCCGCTCGCGAAACGATCCGGAAAGTCTGCGCGCAAGCCGAGAGCGAAGCGGCCGGCGCGCAAATAGCCACAAAGCTCCTTCGCTTCACGCCGACCGCCCGTGTCGGCGCCCGAACGCTGACCCGCTAGGTCGCGCCGAGCGCCTCGACGATCTGCGCTTTTTGCTTCGCGTCCGGCAACCGCCCGCGGCCGGCGGCAAGGTTGTCTTCGAGATGGCGCACCTTCCCGGTGGCCGGGATCACAGCCGTCACCGCCGGATGCGCGAGGATGTACTTGAGGAACACCTGCCCCCAGCTCGCGGCATCGAACTCCGCGGCCCACGCGGGCAAGGGTTTGCCTTTCACGGCATCGAACAGGTCGCCGTCCTCGAACGGCCGGTTCACAAGCACCGCAACGCCCTTGTCCGCCGCGAGAGGCAGCAGCCGCTTTTCAGCGTCCCGCGTCCCTGCGGAGTAGTTGAGCTGCACGAAATCGATCTTCTCCCGCTCGATCACGCGCGCGAGGTCCGTGTGCGAGCCGACGGTGTAGTGCGTGATGCCGATGTATCTCACGCGCCCTTCCTCCTTCATCGCACGCAGCGTCTTCAGTTGCGTGTCGAGGTCCAGGAGGTTGTGTACCTGGATGAGATCGAGCTTCGGATGCTTCATGAGCTCCGCGGATTTCTTCATCTGCGCGATGCCCTCGCGCTCGCCCCGCGTCCACACCTTCGTCGCGAGGAACACACGCTCGTGCATTTGCGGCGTGAGCAGGTCCCCAAGCACGCCTTCCGCCGTGGAATACATCGGCGACGTATCGATGAGCTTCGCACCGGCCGCGAAAAACGCTTCGAGCACCTCCTTGAGCGGCGCGCGTTCGGAAGCGGACGTGCCGACTTCGAACGGCCCCGACGTACCGAGTCCGATGACAGGAATCGCTTCGCCGGTCGACGGAATCTTGCGGGTGATGAGAGGCCCCGTGGCTGCCGTCGCGGTTCCGGAAGTGACTGCCGCAGCTGTCATGGCCAATCCTCCAACGAGCACGTCACGTCTGTTCACGCTGCATCCTCCTCGAAAAATGCACTGCTCGCGCCAGCGCAGTCACAGAAGCCGCGCTCAAAGAAGCGCGGCATCCGTTTCGACCACACTTGATGCTCCGCCGGTAACGACTCGCGCGTGGAACTGCGCGGCGGGCAACACCTGCTTCGCGTAGAAGTGAGCGGCGCGCAACTTCGCCGCGTAGAAGCTTGCGTCCGCTCCGTCGCGCTTCCCGGCGGCGATGTGCGCCGACTTCGCCATGAGCCAGCCACCGATGACGAACCCGCACAGCTTCAGGAACGGCACGGCGACCGCCTGCGCCTGATCCGGCGCGGTCTTCAGCGCATTGCCCAGCGATTGAGCGGCCTCGGCGAGCAACGCCACGCCTTCAAGCGCAGCGGCGACGGTCGCCTTCGCATGCGGATCGGTCGGCGCAAGCTCCTTCAGCTCACGCGTCATGTCGGCAATCAGCGCGGAGAGCGCGGCACCTCCATCGCGCCCGATCTTGCGGCCGATGAGATCGTTCGCCTGGATGCCCGTCGTGCCTTCGTAGATCGTGGTGATTCGTACATCCCGCGCGTGCTGGGCAGCGCCGGTTTCCTCGATGAATCCCATGCCGCCATGGATCTGGATGCCGAGGTGCGTGACCTCGTTGCCGTGCTCCGTGCACCAGCCTTTCGCGATCGGGATCAGCAGATCCGCGCGCGCCTGCGCGGCAGCCCGCTTCGCTTCGTCCGCATCGTGCTGAGCGATGTCGAGCTGATACGCGGCATACAACGTGAGCGCCCGCATCGCTTCGATGCTGGACTTCATCGTCAGGAGCATCCGCTTCACATCGGGATGATGGACGATCGTCACCGGCCCGCTGGCCGCGGCGACCGGCGGCTTTCCCTGCACACGCGCCCGCGCCCACTCCAGCGCGCGCTGATAGGCGCGCTCGGCCACCGCGTAGCCTTCGAGCCCGACGGCGAGCCTCGCGGCATTCATCATGATGAACATGTACTCGAGCCCGCGATTGGGCTCGCCGATCAGATACCCGATCGCGCCCTTGTCATCTCCAAACGCCAACGTGCAGGTGGGGCTCGCGTGAATGCCCATCTTGTGCTCGATGGACACGCAGCGAACTTCGTTGCGCGCGCCGAGCGTTCCGTCCTCGTTCACGAGGAACTTGGGCACGAGAAACAGCGAAATGCCGCGCGTTCCCGGCGGCGCGCCCTCGATGCGCGCGAGAACCATGTGGATGATGTTGGGCGTGAGATCGTGCTCACCCCAGGTGATGAAGATCTTCTGCCCGGATAGCCGGTACTGCGCTCCGTCCGGCACCGCGCGGGTCCGGATGAGGCCGAGATCCGAGCCCGCGTGCGGCTCGGTGAGCACCATGGTGCCGGTCCACTCGCCCGTCACCATCTTCGGGAGATATCGCTGCTTCAGCTCCTGCGACCCGCAGAGATCGAGCGCTTCCGCCGCGCCGATGGTGAGCATCGGGCAAAGCTTGAACGACAGGTTGGCGGACGCCATGAGCTCGCGCACCGCCGAGCTCAGCACGTTCGGCACGGGCTGCCCGCCGAATTCGGGATTCGCTCCGAGCGCCGGCCAGCCGCCGGACACGTACTGCTCGTAAGCCGCCTTGAAGCCCTTCGCCGCGCGCACGCCCTCGGGGCTCCACTGCGCGCCTTCCCGGTCGCCGCTCTGGTTCAGCGGCTCCAGCACGCTCTCGGCGAAGCGGGCCGCCTCACCCAGCACCTGTTCCGCCAGCTCCGGCGAGTAATCCTCCAATCCGCGCGCGCCTGCGAGACTTTGCGCGCCCAGCAGCTCGTCGAGCACGAACCGCAGCTCCCTGAGGGGTGCCTGGTACATCGATCACCTCTACGTCAGCGGGCTTGAGGACCGCAGTCTACGAGTGCGCGAGGGCGGGGACGATGTTCGCCGCGAGAAAATCGACGAAACGCTGGACGCGCGGGTCGGCGCCGAGCGTGGCCGGGTACACGGCGTAGAGCGAGGCGGCGGGCGGGAGCTGCCACTCCTCGAGCACCTGCTTGAGACGGCCGGTGGCAAGGCCCTGCCTGCACAGGAATTCCGGCAGGAGCCCGATGCCGAGACCCGCGGCGGCGGAGGCATGGAGCACAGCGGGATCGTTCACGGTGAGGCGCGGCACCACACGCACCTCGGCGCGCTGCGAGTTGCGGGAAAACTCAAGCTGGAACAGGTCCGGGCGCTCGGACTCGGGGGTGAAAAGATCGTGCTCGCGCAGGTCTTCCGGCCGGGCCGGCGTGCCCTTCTGCGCAAGGTACTGTGGCGTAGCACAAAGCACCGCGGGCAGGGCGCCGAGCAGGCGGTGATCGACGGAAGAATCCGCCGGCAATCCCGCTCGAATCGCGACGTCCCACTCCGCGCCGGCTTCCGGCGATTGCAGCGAGACTTCCAGCGGCACGTCCGGAAAGCTCTCCAGGAACCGCGGAACGAGCGGCGAAAGCAGCACGCGGCCGTAGGTCGAGTCCGCGACGACGCGCAGCGGGCCGGTCGTGGGTGCGTGCAGCTTCGCGATGAGCACCTGCGCGGCGTC
>Ga0182742_1000725_pt1 | contig 48085 bp, 53 predicted proteins | sample eDN5th37CBELigMG_FD_128880 | JGI IMG/M metagenome (GOLD analysis project Ga0182742, IMG submission 128880) | Enriched Miracle-Growth compost microbial communities from Emeryville, California, USA - eDNA 5th pass 37_C BE-Lig MG (version 2)... ...
ACAAATTTCGTTTGTATGGAAGTGATTGTCAATCTATGAGAAATTCATATTTAAATATGATAGTTTTATATTGTTTAAATAAAATTAATGGGCAGCGTACCATTTATTCTGTTCTTCATCTCTTGAATGGGAAAAAGTCAGCACAAACGATTCAGGATGCCCATCTTTTTGCATTAAAGCATCTTTTTGGCTGCTTTCCGCGTTTAATAAGGGCTGACCTTGAAGAAACGGTTTGTGATCTGCAAAACAGCCGTCTGCTTCAAAAAGAATCAGATCAGAATTTTCATCTAACACCAATTGGAAAAAAGGAACTTAACGAATTTTTCAAGGAATTTCCTATTCCGCAAGCATTAGACGGGTGGAAATATAACCAATTAGCTCCATTATTTTGGTCAAGGCTTTCCCTTTTAATACAAGTAATTTCACAGTTAATCAATCATGATACAAGATATATCCCTATTCGAAAAGAGAGAGAGCTTCAGCAATGGGTAAAAGCCTATCTGCTGGAAACACGGCTAAATCGCATCGAGCTTGGTAAAGGGCTATATAATGAGCTTCTTGACTGTCTAAAAGGAATTAAGGATGGTGATCCTTCGATACTTGTTTTAAGATTGTCAGGCTATCAAAAGGCAGGGTTAACCTCCAGTCAGGCTTCTGAGACATTAAACATGGATATCCATGCTTACCACGTCCAATTCCTAGGCATGCTTCATTATATTTTAGATGTGGTTTCTGCAGAGAATAAAAAATATCCGCTTTTATTTCGCCTTGCTGCCCAACAGAATCAATGGATGCCGTTAACTCAATCAGCAACGAAAACTTTTGCTTTATTAAAACAAGGGTTTCAATTAGAAGAGATCGTTCGAATCCGCCGTTTGAAAAAAAGCACCATTGAAGACCATATTGTTGAAATTGCTATTAACTATGATGGTTTTGATATTTCTCCATTTGTTGGCGAGAAAAAACAGCAGACAATCGCACAGGCAGCAAAAACATTGGCAACTAAGCAATTAAAGCATATTAGGCAATTAGTTCCTGATGCAGCCTACTTTGAAATTCGTTTAGTCCTGGCAAAGGAAGGTGATCAAAAATGATGCTGGAACAAGCGCTAAAACATCATTTTCAATTGACATCTTTTCGGCCAGGGCAAAAGGAAGTGATAAGTTCCGTTTTGGAAGGCAATCATACGATTGCCATGCTCCCGACTGGAACAGGGAAATCTCTGTGCTATCAGTTGGCAGGGTACATGCTTTCAGGACATGTCATTATTATTTCTCCGTTATTGTCATTAATGCAGGATCAAGCGGAACAGATGGTCATGAATGGGGAAAAACGTGTAATCGCCTTTAATTCCTTTTTGACACGCGAAGAAAAGGCAGAGGCCATTACGAATCTTGAGAAATATAAATTTATTTTTTTATCACCTGAAATGCTCCGGTTGGAGGGAATAACCAAAAGGCTTATGGAGCTCGATATATCATTATTTGTTATTGACGAAGCCCATTGTATCTCACAATGGGGCTATGATTTCAGGCCTGACTATCTTAAGCTTGGAGAGGTTAGAGAACAACTGGGATCCCCTTTAACCCTTGTTTTAACTGCTACTGCGACACCTGAGGCAAAAGAGGATATCATTCGCTCCTTGCATTTATCTGAATGGAAGGAATTTATTTATTCAGTCGATCGGCCGAATATTTCTCTAACTGTGGAAAAGCTCCATTCACAAAAGGATAAGATTGAACGGCTTGTTCATCTTGTGAAAAGTCTACAGGGGCCAGGAATTATTTATTTTTCCAGCAAGAAATTATCGGAGCAAATGGCTCATCACTTAAAGGAAAAAGGCATAGGAAGGGTAATGGCCTATCACGGCGGCATGGAACAGGAAAGCAGAATATTAATTCAGCAGCAATTTTTGAACGGCCAGCTAGACCTTATCTGTGCAACAAGTGCATTTGGAATGGGGATTAATAAAGAGAATATCAGATATGTGATTCATTTTCATATGCCGCTTCAGCTTGAATCGTATTTACAGGAAATCGGACGTGCTGGAAGAGATGGAAAGAAAAGCATCGCTATACTTTTATATTGTCTTGGAGATGAACAGCTTGCCTTTCAGATTGCTGAAGGCGAGCTGCCGGATCAAGCGCAGTTAGATAGAATTCATTCCTTTTTTAAGGAATATCCGCTTAGTGATAAGTTATCAGAATATGAAAATCAAATTAGGTCTTTTGCAGGGTTGACAGAAACCCAGTGGAGAATGATTGAGGGTTATATTGAAGAAATGGGACCTGACCATTTTGATGAATTAGCGGTTTTTGTTAAAAACCGTTCGGAAATAAAAAAGAACAAAATCTTTGATATGTATAAATGGATCCAGTCTGATCAATGCCGCAGAAGTAACATCCTAAGCTATTTTAAGGAAGTTATGAATAAGGTGCAAGCGGATTGCTGTGATTGCTGCGGGATTGATATCACCCAGTTTTTTATATCAGAAAATAATGAGGCTTTCTTACATCATTCCTATGATTGGAAAGAACAGCTGAAAATTTTATTATTAAATGAGTGAGAGAAAAAAATGAAAAAAGAAGAGTATGCTGACCTAATTAAGGGGCTTTCTGATAAAGAATTAACTTTTCACCTATTTTTAACGCAAATAATCCTATTAACGATTTCTGTTATTTTAGGTATGATATTATTTAATAGCATGGCGGAATTTGTCGGTTTATTTACCTGGAATTGGCAAATTGTGTCGGTTGGAGGAACCGCTGGGCTAGCAGTTGTTTTTCTTGATCTATTCTTTATGAAGGTTCTGCCATCATCATTTTATGATGACGGCGGATTAAATGAAAGAATTTTTAAAAATAAGTCTGTTATTCAGATTGCTTTCATTTCTGCCATCATAGCGATTGTTGAGGAAAGTTTATTCCGAGGGGTTATCCAGACACATACAGGTCTGATTATTTCAAGTTTGATTTTTGCCGTTGTGCATTACCGCTATTTATTTAATTGGTTTTTATTTATCAATGTGGTACTTTTAAGCTTTTTTATTGGTTATATATTCCTGCTGACCAATAATTTGCTAGTGACCATCTTTATGCACTTTATCATTGATTTTTTACTTGGTGTCACGATCAAAATTCGCAAAAAGAACTAGGAAGGGATTCCCATGAACAGAGAAGATCCTTACAGAGACCAGGCTGAACGTCTTAGAAAGAAAATAGCAAAGAATCAGGAAGAGGAACAGGTACCCGAATTAGAGGACCTGCCGCCAAGAAGCCGGCTTCATCATAAGAAAAGAAAGAAAAATAAATTTAGGGTAAAATACCCTATAATCCGCCTGCTGGCATTATTTTTTATCCTGCTGCCGATTACTATATTTAGTATGTATTATATAAACTCAGGAAAAATCGGCGGGTCGCAAAAAGTATCAAATAATCAATCTGGTTTTGAAACCGTTGGCTATGATGATGGCAAAGGGGATAAAGCAACTATAATAGAAGAAAGGGAAGTTCCTTCTGAAAATGAATCAGCTGCAGAAGCTGAAAAAGCGAAAGAAATAGAGAAGGAAATAGAGACCCATATCCCTGTACCGCAAAAGCCGGAAGTAGTCAATGATACAGATAAAAGTTCAGCTCCGGAAGAGGAAGAGAAGAAAGAACCTAAAAAAGGTAAGATTGTCTACCATACGGTTAAGCCCAATGAGACAATCTTTAGAATATCCATGAATTATTTTAATTCACCATCAGGGATTGAAATAATAAGGAAAGCAAACAATCTGAAAGATAATGAAATTCAAGCAGGACAGGTGCTGATCATTCCAGCGGAATAAATAAGACCCCCTTCTGACATAAACGGCTGTACAGGCTCATATTTATATTATGGAAGGGAGGGGGCCATGTGGAACAAAATATTATTATGCTCGACGAACGAACAGATCAGGCTACGAGACAGATGCTGCAAAAGGTCGTTGAACGCAAAAGAAAATATGAACATTTAAAACTCCGTCATTTAATTGTTATGTGGGCAACTGTGTTTGCAGCATTTTTATATTTATACTATCTCTATCAAACGGTGCTAGATCCGTATTCTTATTCATTTGCCGCTATGTTTTCCGCGTATGTCGATAATTCAGCAAATTTATATTATCTGGTTTTCACAGTAGGTTTGTATGGGTTTATGAATCTTTTGCAGAAGAAACGGGATAAAGCTGAAAATGAATACAATGCCCTCCGCTGTGAGATTATTGATAAGAGTAAAGACTTATGGAAACAAGAGGATCAGTGGAAAAATCGCCACCTTGTGTTTGAGATGATGAAGTCTAACTATGATATTAATTTATATCATGAGAATAAATAAAAGAAGCAGAGAGTTTGGTTTCTGCTTCTTTCTTTATATTTTCGCGCCTTCCGTTCCAATCAACTGAGATATAAATCAACATCAAGCTTGAACAAAGCCATATGTTTAAAATATTCTCTTTTTTCCCCGCTCTTCTTTAAGTATTTCTACAGCTTCCCTAAATCTTTGCGAGTGAATGATTTCCCGTTCCCTCAGAAAACGCAAACCATCATTTAAGTCTGGGTCATCACTCATGTTAATGATCCATTGATAAGTAGCTCTTGCTTTTTCCTCAGCGGCAATATCCTCATATAAATCTGCGATTGGGTCACCTTTAGCCTGTATATAAGTGGCCGTCCACGGAACACCTGCTGCATTATGGTAAAAAAGTGCCTTATCATGATTAGCATAATGACCGTCTAGACCAGCTGCTTTCATTTGCTCTGGTGTAGCATCTTTTGTCAACTTATAAACCATGGTTGCTATCATCTCTAAATGGGCAAATTCTTCAGTCCCAATATCTGTAAGAAGCCCAATAACTTTATCAGGAATCGTATATCTTTGATTCAGGTATCGTAAGGCAGCAGCAAGTTCCCCATCAGCTCCTCCGTATTGTTCAATAAGAAACTTCGCCAGCATCGGATTACATGTACTTACGCGTACAGGATATTGTAATTTTTTTTCATATACCCACATTTAGTACAGCCCCTCCTTTGTTCTGCATAGAGATTACAACTAGCTTCAGTGGCCAGTTACGCGTTGCCGCAGGACGTTGTGTTCTTAGCCAGCAAATCTCGTTAAACTTGCCATGGCCATGGAGCATCGTCCCAATTCCATGGGTATCCTGCGTAACTTTGTCCAAAATGCATAAGCGGGCCGTATTTGCTTTCTATAGCGTGTCTTAATTTTTTTGCTTCCCCAACATAGTGATTATATTGTTTTATTGCTTCCTGATCGCCATTATGTGTATCAAGGTATAAGTTTAATTCCACCAGGACAAAATCTACAGCTTGAAGCTGCTCCAAAAGCTGATAATATTCCGCCGGAAGCTGTTTTTTCATTCTGTCGGTTCTCCTTTCGCAACCTCATACGGATTATAGTAGGGGTCGTAAAATGGCTTCCATAAGGTTCCGGCCTTTAGCGCTTCCATTGGTGAAAATTGAGGGAAATTGGGAGGCTGAAAGCCAATATAAAGATTTGGCGGTGTTGAGTAGGTTTTTGTTGTCATAGGCTTGCAAGGGTCAAATGGGCTGATATAAGGATGGTAAGTTTTATAAAGTGTAAACATGCTGTCCCTCCTTTTATATATATCATTGAATCTTATGACTTGAATTTTGATTTCATGTTTGAATTTGCAGGTTTTTTTTAGACTATAGGCGAATAAAATAAGGAATGGAACTTAACACTTTGGGGTGATAACCATGTTTGTAAAAAGCGTCATGATGCCAAAGCATTTATCTCTGACAATCGATAGGAACCAGACCGTCCAAGAAGCATTGAACACATTGGAGGAACACGGAATTGATGGTTTGCCTGTATTAGATGGGGAGAAATATTTTGGAATTATTACAAGGTATAATATTTATGAGTATTTTTTTGAATCAGGCATGAAGAAAGAGGAGTTTCTGCAAATAAAATCAGGTGAAATAGCTACACATAAGGATATCTATTTAACCGGAAATGAAATATTCGAGAATACACTATTAAGTCTTAAGGATTTTCCGCTGCTGGCAGTACTGGATGAAAATCAAATGTTTATGGGAATTGTCACCCGTTTTGACGTCCTTGAACAATTTCAATCAGCGTTTGGAATGAATAAAAAAGGTGTACGCATCGCCTTTACTGCCCATGAAACAGAAGGAAGAATTGCCCGTCTATCTGAAATTGCCAAACAATTTCATGAGCATATCATTTCGATCGTTACTTTTGATGAAACAGATAAGCTCATCCGCAGAATCGTTATGAAGATAGAAAAGAAAGATAATATTAATAAATTTATTCAAAAGCTTGAAAACTCAGGATTTCGTGTCCTTGATGTTAAAGAGGATTAATTACATTCCCCACGACAATTTCCTGCCCTCTCATACATATGTATTGGGAGGGATTTTTATTTTGATTGTGGTAAGATTTTGGTAAAAGGAATTGACAGGAGGTATTATGATTTATTTACTTACAATTATCATCATTTTAGGGATCATTGGAATATTCCTTATTTTGTTTATGGTCAAAGAGGCTTTTGCCAATCGAGTCATTCAAAATGAGCTGTTGTTTCCTAATTTTCCTGAAAGCTTTGGCGAAGTGAAGATCTTTTTCATTTCCGACATACATAAAAGGGTTATTTCTGATCAGCTAGTAGAGGAAGTAAAAGGGATGAAGCCAGACATGGTGATTATTGGCGGGGACCTAATGGAAAGGAAGGTACCGCTGCAAAGAGTGGAGGCCAATATCTCAAAACTTAAGACACTGGGTCCTGTCTTTTTTGTTTGGGGGAACAATGATTATGAAGGAAATTATCACCACCTAGATGTGCTGCTGCTTGATAATGGGGTGAAAATCCTTGATAATACAGCCGTTACGTTCGAGTCGCTCAAAGGAGATAAATTTATTTTATTAGGAATTGATGACATTAGCCAAAAGCGTGCAAGACTTGATTTAGCCCTTTTAGACGCTGGGGAGGACGGTTTTAAAGTTTTAGTCAGCCACAGCCCGGAAATTGTGAGCAGTGTGAAAAAGGAACACCAAATTCAGCTTGTCCTATGCGGGCATACCCACGGAGGACAGATTCATCTATTCGGATATAGTCCATATCCAAAAGGCTCCGTAAAGAAGCTGCCGCAGACAACGCTGCTGGTGAGTAATGGATATGGAACAACCGCCCTGCCATTTAGATTGGGAGCAAAGGCTGAAACACACTTAATTACCATAACGAAACAATAACGGGTAAATCACCTATATAAGGGCAAAGTATATTTACAAACATCGCTTTTTCTTTTTTAGCGGCTGGACGACTCACCAACCTTTGTAACTATCATAGACTGAACAAAAGAAAGGTTTCACGGCAGGGGGCATAATAAATGCGCTTAGAACGTTTGAATTATAATAAAATTAAAATATTTTTAAGCTTAGATGATTTGTCCGAGAGAGGCCTGACGAAAGAGGATATCTGGAAAGATTCCTTGAAATGGCATCAGCTTTTTAATGATATGCTTGAAGAAGCAAGCATTGAGTATGGGATGGAGATACACGGGTCAGTGGCCGTTGAGATCTTTTCCATGCACGCCCAGGGGATGATCATGATCGTTACCATGGAAGAACAAGGGGATGAAGACCTGCTGGAAGAGGATGGATTTATTGAAATGCAGGTTATTATGAATCGCGATGAAGAAATACTTTACGAACTGATGGAATTTGAACACGCCATCCAGCTTGCTAAAGGTTTAGCAAACTTAAGTATTAAAAATGGCAGTCTATATTCTATGGGAAACAAATATTATTTTCATTTTGCAGGCCATTCAGCTGATGAATCACAAAGACTTACAGCGATCCTAGGAGAATTTGGCCAGCCATCGATGATCAGTATACATGTGCTTGAGGAATATGGAAAAGCGGTATTGAAAGATTGCGCGGTAGAAAAGCTGGTGCATTTTTTTGTTTAGATAATGACAATAGGGGCGGCTTAAACAGCCCTCCTTTTTCACTTTTTTAATAAATGGTTTTCTTATTTTTAGGGAAAAACAAAATGGAGGTTTAGACCTTATCTATTCGTGGAATAGGGGTTATGAATGGTGATGCAAACTGGAGTATAAAGAAAGAAAAAGCCGTCTATATCAGTGGTGGCAGCGTTTACATAACCATGATAAATTAAAGCAGAAAAACCTTTTTCATCTTGCATAAATTACCCAAAAGTGTATACTATTTCATGAAAGCGGACAACAAATGATAGTGATTTACTAGGAGGTTTACAAATGGTAGCCAATAATGGTGCTGATACTGCTAAAGAGGACAAACTTGACGTCTTAAAGTCAACACAGACTGTTATTCATAAAGCATTAGAAAAGCTGGGTTATTCAGAAGAAATGTATGAGCTTTTAAAAGAGCCAATTCGGATGATGACTGTCAAAATTCCAGTTCGGATGGATGATGGAACCGTGAAAATCTTTACTGGCTACCGGGCCCAGCACAATGATGCAGTCGGTCCAACAAAAGGTGGTATTCGTTTCCATCCAGATGTAACTGAAAAAGAAGTAAAGGCTTTATCTATATGGATGAGTTTAAAATGCGGAATTGTTGATCTTCCTTATGGGGGAGGAAAAGGCGGTATCATCTGCGATCCCCGTAACATGTCATTTCGAGAATTAGAAGCGTTAAGCCGCGGATATGTTCGGGCAATTAGCCAGATTGTCGGTCCGACAAAGGATATTCCTGCTCCGGACGTATTTACAAACTCGCAAATCATGGCTTGGATGATGGATGAATACAGCCGTATGGATGAGTTTAACTCACCAGGCTTTATCACCGGGAAACCACTAGTATTAGGCGGTTCACATGGCCGTGAATCTGCAACGGCAAAGGGTGTAACCATCTGTATCAGAGAAGCAGCGAAGAAAAGAGGCATTGAACTAAAAGGTGCCCGTGTGGTTGTACAGGGATTTGGAAACGCTGGAAGCTTCCTGTCTAAATTCCTTCATGATGCAGGTGCGAAGGTCATTGGTATTTCGGATGCCTATGGAGCCCTATATGATCCAAAAGGGTTAGATATTGATTACTTGCTTGATCGTCGTGATAGCTTTGGTACTGTAACAAATCTTTTTAACGATACTATTTCCAATAAAGAACTTTTGGAGTTAGATTGCGATATTCTAGTTCCTGCTGCAATAGAAAACCAAATTACCGATGAAAATGCCCATAATATTAAAGCAAAAATTGTGGTAGAGGCTGCAAACGGCCCAACAACGTTAGAAGCGACCCAAATCCTGACAGAACGCGGCATTTTATTAGTGCCTGATGTGCTTGCATCAGCCGGTGGTGTAACGGTTTCTTATTTTGAATGGGTACAAAATAACCAAGGTTACTATTGGTCAGAAGAAGAAGTAGAAGAAAAGCTTGAAAAGATTTTAGTGAAAGCTTTTGAAAATATATTTGAGACATCACAATCCCGCCGGGTTGATATGCGTTTAGCCGCTTACATGGTCGGAGTACGTAAAATGGCTGAAGCATCAAGATTCCGCGGCTGGGTATAAAGTTTGAAACTTATAATAAAATCTCCTATCATAATGGTGGGAGATTTTATTATTTAGTCTGTGTTTTTGTTTAATGCGATTAATATACTAGCTGATTAGAGCAGAGGTCAAAAAAAAAAGCTCCTTAGAGGAATTATTTGAAGGAAGTGAACGGTTATGAAAAGGATCGATGCCGTAATTATTGGGGGAGGGCCATGCGGGCTCGCGGCTGCTATATCCTTGCAGGAAATTGGCAAAAATCCTGTAGTGATTGAAAAAGGAAATATCGTCAATGCGATTTACCATTACCCCACACATCAAACTTTTTTTAGCACAAGCGAAAAGCTTGAAATAGGCGGAGTTCCATTTATATCTATAGGGTATAAACCGAAAAGGCTTGAGGCTTTAACCTATTATCGTGAGGTTGTAAAAAGGAAAAATGTCCATGTCAAAGCCTATGAAACTGTTCTAAAGGTTGAAAAACAGGAAAAGGATTTTGTTGTGACAACAGATAAGGATCAATACATAACGTCATACGTCATAATTGCAACTGGCTATTATGATAACCCTAATTATATGCATGTTCCTGGTGAACAGCTCCCAAAGGTCTTCCATTACTTTAAGGAGGCCCATCCGTATTTTAATAAAGATGTGGTTGTGGTTGGCGGGAAAAACTCTAGTGTGGATGCTGCTCTTGAGCTGGAAAAAGCCGGAGCTAGAGTAACTGTCATCTACAGGGGCAGTAAGTATTCTCCAAGCATCAAGCCATGGATCCTTCCAGATTTTGATTCTTTGGTCCGAAAAGACATCATTAAAATGGAGTTTAATGCTCACATAAAAGAAATTTTAGAAGATAAGATCATCTACACTAAAGATGGCCAAACCATTGAAATAAAAAATGACTTCGTCTTCGCGATGACAGGCTATCACCCGAACCATCAATTTTTAAAGGAGATGGGTATTCAAATTGATGCTGAAACGGGGAGACCTCTTTTCGACAGTGAAACAATGGAAACGAATAAGGAAGGAATGTATATAGCAGGTGTGATTGCTGCGGGCAACAATGCCAATGAAATTTTCATTGAAAACGGCCGTTTCCATGGCGGGCTTATTGCAGCGCATATCCTTAAGAAGGAAAAAGAAATCGGCTGAGCTTTAGCCGATTTCTTTGGTTTATATCTGAAACATTTTTTCTATTTCTTTTATATTCTTTGTATAGGCTAAGCCGATAAGAAGCTTAATCCGGGCCTTTTGACCGTTTAGCCCATTGGAGAAAATAACTCCCAATTCTTTTAGCTGTTTTCCGCCGCCCTCGTAGTTGTATACATCCTGGGCGATTCCGTTGAAGCATCGGGATACCAGGACAACCGGGATATTTCTATTAATTAAGGCTTTTATCCCATCCACCGCTGCTGGCGGAACATTGCCTGCTCCAAGAGCTTCGATTACCACACCGTGATAGCTCATGTCCCTGATAGCATAGAGCAAAGCAGAGTCCATTCCAGCATGAGCTTTAATCAGCGCGACCTTCTTTAATACATCACTTACAGGATAGTATTCATTATTTTTTGGCAAATGGTGGAAAAGGACCCCCCTTTTCGTCACAATTCCAATCGGTCCGTACTGTGGGCTCTGGAAGGTTGAAACATTGCTGGTATGTGTTTTTGTTACGTTTTCTGCCGTATGTATCTCATCATTTAGTACGACGAGAACCCCTTTATTTCGTGCATCCTCACAAATAGCTACGCGAATGGCGGAAATTAAATTGTACAAACCATCGGAGCCGATTTCATTGTTTGACCGCATAGCTCCTGTTAAAACGATTGGCAGCTGCACATTGGTTGTCAGCTGCAGGAAATAGGCAGTCTCTTCCAGCGTATCGGTTCCATGCGTAATAACTACACCAGATATTTCCTTTTGTTTGGTATGTCTTTCAATTAATTCCTTCAGTACATTCATTTCTACGGTCGTAATATGCGGGGAAGGGAGATGAAATGGTTCTTCCACCACCAAATGGGCTAGAGAAAATAATTCTTTTGTCTTTTCTGAGAGAGGGTTGCTTTCGGTTGGCTTTACAGAACCTGTTTGGTCCTCTGCCATTGAAATGGTGCCGCCTGTATGTATCACAAGAATTTTTTTCTTATTCATTGCTTAACCTCCTGTTGTAACTATCATAAGCGTTTGAAGTGTTTAATTCCAAATCTTGAAAACCCATTTTATTTATTTTCGTATCGTGTTACGATAAGTAATGGCGGCCATTTCAGGCGCTATAAATCTGATGGGAAGAGAGGGCCGCATATGCTGGGAATTTTATCTGCTGGTATTGCTCCAGGCTTAGCATTATTAAGCTATTTTTATTTAAAAGATCAATATGATTCAGAGCCGGTCTTCTCAGTATTTAGAACCTTTATCTTCGGAGCCTTGCTTGTTTTCCCAATTATGTTTATCCAATACGTATTAGAAGTTGAAAATATATTCCAGTCAAGCTTTATCCATGCCTTTTTTTCGGCTGGGTTTTTAGAAGAATTCTTTAAATGGTTTATTTTATTTTACGCCATCTATCAGCATGAGGACTTTGACGAGCCATATGATGGCATTGTTTATGGTGCTTCAGTTTCATTAGGCTTTGCTACAGCTGAAAATATCCTCTATTTGATTGCACACGGAATAGAGCATGCCATTGGAAGAGCCTTGCTCCCTGTTTCCAGCCATGCCATATTTGGTGTAATTATGGGTTATTATATCGGAAAAGGGAAATTTACGGCAACCAAAAAAACAAAATGGCTGCTGGCTTCTCTAATTGCTCCTTTAATTTTGCATGGATCTTATGATTATATCCTTATTACACAAGAAAATTGGCTTCTTGCTATGTTTCCATTCATGATATTTCTCTGGTGGCTCGCACTAAGGAAGGTCAAAAAAGCTAGAGAATTAAGCGCAGAGCATCTAAATAATAATCTATCGGTGTAAGCTTTCTATTTTTAAATAGAGAGCTTTTTTTGTGCTTTCTTTTTGCCGGTGATCCCAAATCATTGAATAAAAATCCAGCTACTACAAAATATAGTGATAACGTTAAAAGAATACTTTGGAGGTAACAGCCAATGAATAAGAACATATTGAGAACAAAGGTATTTCTTATCGTTTTCTTATGTATCATGCTTATTCCGGTGAGCGGGATGGAGGAAACAGCGACAGCTTTTTCAAATCAAGTGATTCAGCAAGGGGCAGTAGGAGACGACGTTATCGAGCTTCAATCACGGTTGCAGTATCTTGGATTCTATAATGGGAAAATTGATGGTGTATTCGGCTGGGGTACATATTGGGCATTGAGAAATTTTCAGTACGAATTTGGGTTGGATATTGACGGAATAGCGGGCCAGGGGACAAAAGATAAGCTGGTTAAAGCATCCAAATATAATGAGCAATATGTAAAGGAACAAATCCGTAAGGGCAATAAATTCACCCATTATGGCGGAGTGGAGCTAAATCAGCAGACAAAGGGAGGAAATAAGACAAATCAGGCACCCGCGCAGCAGAATAATACCGCACAAAAGCCAACAGCGACAAATGTTCCGAATGGGTTTTCCCAAAACGATATTCAATTAATGGCCAATGCTGTTCATGGTGAAGCCAGAGGCGAGCCATATATCGGCCAGGTTGCTGTAGCATCCGTCATTTTGAATAGGGTGGAAAGCGCGTCTTTTCCTAATACGGTTTCTGGGGTGATTTTTGAACCGCGCGCATTTACAGCAGTTGCTGATGGGCAAATTTGGCTGACACCTAATGAGCAGTCAAAGAAAGCCGTTTTAGATGCAATTAATGGCTGGGATCCGACAGGAAATGCCATTTATTATTTCAACCCTGATACAGCGACAAGTCCTTGGATTTGGTCACGTCCGCAAATTAAGCAAATCGGTAAACATATATTCTGTAAATAGAGAGGTGATGAACAATGTTAAGAGGAATCATGATTGGGGTTTTAACGCTGGGTGTAGCGGGGGCCGCCTATTGGGGCTACCAGGAGCATCAGGAGAAAAATGCTATCTTAATTAATGCAGAAAATCAATACCAGCGGGCATTCCACGATTTAACCTATCGAATCGATCTATTGCACGACAAAATAGGTACCACCTTGGCAATGAACTCGCCTAAATCATTATCACCAGCTTTAGCAGATGTCTGGAAATTGACATCGGAGGCACATGCAAACGTCGGCCAGCTTCCATTGACACTGCTGCCTTTTAATAAGACGGAGGAGTTCCTATCTAATATTGGGGATTTCAGCTATAGGGCAGCGGTTCGGAATTTGGATAAAGAGCCGTTAAATGATAAGGAGTACCAATCATTGCAGCAGCTTTACAAGCAATCGGAACAAATTCAGAATGACCTCCGAAAAGTCCAGCATATGGTTCTGAAAAATAATCTACGCTGGATGGATGTGGAGGCAGCGCTTGCATCAGGGAAGGAAGCAGGGGATAACACCATTATCGATGGTTTTAAGACGGTTGAAAAAACAGTAAGTGAATATGGTGATACAGAATTTGGACCTGCGTTTGTAAATATGCAGAAAGAAGATGAAAACTTCCAGTATCTCTCCGGAAAAGAAATCAGCAAAAAAGAAGCCGGGGATATTGCGAGGAAATATGCAGGCTTTAAAAACCCAGTAAACGTGCGTGTTACAGAAAATGGAAAAGGTTCTAGCTATGGGTTTTTCAGCGTATCAATACAGGATGAGAAAACTAAGCAGGAAGCAAATATGGATATTACGAAAAAAGGCGGATATCCAATTTGGTTTATTGTTTCCAGAGATGTCAATAAACAAAATGTTAGCCTTAACGAGGCCAGCACCAGGGCAATTAAATTCTTAAAGGATAATAATTTTAAAAGCCTTGATCTATTTGAAAGTGCTCAATATGATCATGTAGGTGTGTTTACCTTTGTTACAAATGAAAATAATGTACGTATTTATCCGGATTCCATTAAGGTGAAGGTGGCATTGGATAATGGAAATATCCTTGGATTTTCTGCTGAGGATTATTTAAGAACCCATCATCAAAGGGAAATTCCAAGCCCTGAGATTTCAAGTAAAGAAGCGCGCTCCACGATTAATCCAAATGTAAAAGTAATGGAAGAGCAGCTGGCGGTTATCGTCAATGACCTAAATCAGGAAGTCCTTTGCTATGAATTTCTGGGTACTCTGGGCAATGACACTTATCGAATTTTTATCAATGCAAAAAACGGACACGAAGAAAAAATTGATAAACTCAAAAATGCCGAGCAAATCTATGAAAACGTTGTTTAGGAAAAGCATGCGCTTTTCCTTTTTTGTTTGGTATAATATGACTAAAATACTATTAAAAGTCTATTGATGGTTGAAAGAGTGAGTCAGATGATTAAAGTTGGGGATATTTTAACCTTAGAAACGGGCAAAGGCGAAACGCATGAAAAATATAGATGCAAGGTTGTTGAAAAACAGCCTAACGTCATTTATATTGATTATCCCATTAACGTAAAAACAGAAAGAACAGTATTTTTGCTTGATGGAACACAGCTAAAAGCAACATTTGTGGCAGACGATTCCACAGCTTATTTTTTTGATTGCGAGATCCTTCGCCGGGTTAAAGCGAATATACCGATGATTGCCCTATCCTACCCAGGAAAAGAAAACCTATTGAAAATTCAGCGCCGAAGATTTGTCCGTATTGAAACATCCGTGGATATGGCGATACATCCGATGAATGGTGAATTTGCTCCTTTTATAACGGTTACTGAAGATATAAGTGCAGGCGGAGCTGCGATTGTTTCCGATAACAAAAAGCTGGTACCAGATACGGATGTAAGGACTTGGCTTGTACTGCCAATGCAAAATGGCGAAACACATTATTTAACTTTAACGGGCAAAATTATCAGATCCGTTGACCGACAAGGATTAAAGCCGCTTTTGTCTATTGAATTTGCTGAAATAACGCCAGCTGACAGGCAGCTTTTGCTCCGATTTTGTTTTGAAAGACAGCTTGCACTAAGGAAAAAAGGACTAGAATAAGGGTGTAAAGCTCCATTTTTAGGGAAATAGAATAAAATTTTCAAGATGCCCCTATACTAATTTTATATAGAAATTTTTTGGGGCGATTTGATGAAAACATTTGAAAGAATTTTAATAAAGGTTGTAATCATTCAATTGATTTTTTTACTGACAACACAGTTTTTTTTGCACGAATTAAAAATTTTTCCCGAATTGCTGCAGCTCAGCCAATATGAAGGTGTAACTGATGATAATTTCTCGGAGCTGCTGAATGTATTTAGAGGCCAGTCAGGAGGCAGGTGATTACACCTGCCTTTTTTTATTCCTTGTTAATATATTTTTCTTCACAAGCTAGTGCATTAAAAAAGGTTATTTGAGCCAGCATGTGATAAAATAAAATGGAAAGCTTAACCTGAACATAATAGTAAAATTTCAATTTCGAGGCTTTCCGAGGAGCCCATATGTTAAGCAGGCGGGCGCCTTGCGCTTTTCTTATAGGAGGTATTATGACAAAGAAAATTTCTATTGCTATTGACGGACCTGCTGCTGCTGGCAAAAGCACGGTTGCGAAAATAGTTGCCGAAAAACTCTCATATGTATATATAGATACAGGTGCCATGTATCGGGCATTAACCTTGAAAGCTCTTCAGAACGATATGGATTTGGAAAGTGAAGAGCTTTTGACCAGGCTGCTGGCTGAAACATATATCGATTTACAGCCGGGAAGTAAGGGTCAGCTAATTTTGCTAGACCAACAGAATGTAACGAATGACATCAGAAGCTCGGCGGTTACCAATGCTGTATCCATCGTCTCCAAGCATAAAATGGTCAGGGAAGAAATGACTGCCAGGCAAAAGGCATTTGCCAAAGACGGCGGCGTAGTTATGGATGGCAGAGATATTGGCACTCATGTTCTTCCAAATGCTGAAGTGAAGATTTTTCTCCTTGCTTCAGTTGATGAAAGGGCTATCCGCCGCCATAATGAAAATATAGAAAAAGGATTTCCATCCGATTTGGAGAAATTAAAAGAGGAAATCTCCACAAGAGATAGACTGGATTCAGAACGCGAGGTAGCTCCATTGAGAAAAGCTGCAGATGCAGTGGAAATTGATACAACTTCTATGACCATTGAGCAGGTTGTTGAGAAAATAATGGCCTTGGCACAAGAAAGGATCGGATGGAATTGACGTTTTATTCTTTCGCAAAATCAGTTGTCTATGGCATCTTAAAACCTATCTACCGATTTGAGGTCATAGGAAGAGAGAATTTTCCTAAAGATGGCGGCGTGCTGATGTGCACAAATCATATTGATAATCTTGATCCGCCTGTTATTGGCATAAATGCCCCGAGACCTGTGCATTTTATGGCAAAAGAAGAGTTGTTTAATGTGGCTATACTAGGGAAAATGCTCCCTAATTTAAATGCGTTCCCGGTGAAAAGAGGCATGAGTGACCGTGAAGCATTAAGGAAGGGCCTTGCACTGTTAAAAGAAGGTCATGTACTTGGGCTTTTTCCCGAGGGCACAAGAAGCAAAAACGGCGAACTCGGCAAGGGTCTTGCTGGTGCAGGTTTTTTTGCTCTAAGGACGGAAGCGCATATTTTGCCGTGTGCGATTGTTGGCCCATATAAAGCTTTTAAAAAACTGAAGGTGATATATGGAAAGCCGATTGATATGAGTGAACTGCGGGCAAGGAGAGCATCTGCTGAAGAAGCCACTGAATTAATTATGAATGAAATCCGCAAACTGATAAATGAGCATCGATAGGCTTCTTGCTTGACAAAAGGAACTGTTTATAAGAAGTTAGTTAAAAGGCAATCTTTATCAATTAGCTGGGTTGGATTAAGGAGGAATACATATGACAGAAGAATTGAACCAAGTTGAAGTGAAAAATTTCGAGGTAGGAGACAAAGTCACTGGCCAAGTAACAAAAGTTGAAGAAAAGCAAGTCATCGTTAACATCAATGATAGTAAGCTTGATGGAATTATTCCAATTAGTGAATTATCAAGTCTTCACGTTGAAAAAGCTGGGGATGCTGTTTCTGAAGGCGACCAGCTTGAACTGGAAGTACTTAAGGTTGAAGAGGAAGCGCTTATTCTTTCCAAACGTAAGGTGGATGCTGAAAAATCATGGGCAGCTCTTGAAGAAAAGTTCCAAAGCGGCCAAGTATTTGAAGCAGAAATTAAGGATGTCGTCAAAGGCGGATTGGTTGTTGATCTAGGTGTCCGTGGATTTGTACCTGCTTCATTGGTTGAAACTTTTTATGTAGAAGATTTCTCTGAATATAAAAACAAGACAATGACCTTCAAAATCGTTGAGCTTGAAAAAGAGAAAAATCGTTTAATCCTTTCTCATCGTGCTGTTGTTGAAGAAGAAAAAGAAAAACAAAAAGGCCAAATTTTAGATTCCATTGAAGCTGGGCAAGTATTGGAAGGAACTGTGCAAAGAATTACTGATTTTGGTGCGTTTGTTGATATTGGCGGCATCGATGGACTTGTGCACATTTCTCAGCTATCCTATGAGCATGTTGACAAGCCTTCAGACGTTGTACAAGAAGGACAAAAGGTACAGGTTAAAGTTCTTAGCATTGACCGCAATAATGAAAGAATTTCCTTATCTATCAAGGAAACATTGCCTGGGCCATGGACAGATATTGCCGAAAAGGCACCAAAAGGCAGCACGCTTACTGGAACAGTCAAGAGAATTGTGTCTTATGGCGCATTTGTAGAGGTATTCCCAGGTGTTGAGGGTCTAGTTCATATTTCGCAAATTGCTCACAAGCATATAGCAACACCGCACGAAGTATTAAAAGAAGGCCAAGAGGTTCAAGTGAAAGTTCTTGATGTGAATGAACAGGATCAGCGGCTTTCATTAAGCATTAAGGAGCTTCAGGAAAGAGAAGAAGATTACCCATCAGATTATGAGCTTCCTGAAGAAACAAAAGGTTTCCAGCTTGGCGAAATGATTGGTGATCAATTAAAGAATCTGAAAAAATAATGGTGATAAATCGTGTCCAGATCTAAACGCAAGTGGGATCATATTCAATTAGCCCTGGAAACAGGACAGGAAAGCCAAACAGGCTTTAGTGATATTACTTTTATCCACCAAAGCTTGCCTGACACTTCATTGGAACTGGCGGATTTAACTGCAAAGATTGGCGAACTTCGTTTGAGTTCGCCAATTTTTATCAATGGAATGACAGGCGGCGGCGGGGAACGAACATTAGAAATTAATCGCAGTCTTGCTATTGCCGCAAGAGAGCTTGGTTTAGCAGTTTCCGTCGGATCGCAAATGTCCGCTATCAAGGACCCGGCTGAAAGAAAAACCTATGAGGTAGTAAGAGAGGAATTTCCAAACGGCATTATTATCGGAAATCTTGGCAGCGAGGCGTCGATTGATCAAGCAAAAGCGGCGGTTGATATGATTGAAGCTAATGCTCTGCAGATCCATTTAAATGTAGTGCAGGAACTGACCATGCCTGAAGGCGACCGCGATTTTTGCGGTGCAATAAAAAGAATTGAAGCCATTGTAAACCACGCAGGTGTGCCTGTAATTGTTAAAGAAGTGGGCTTTGGAACGAATAAAGAGGCCGTTAGTCAGCTGCAGTCCATTGGGGTCACAGCTGTAGATGTAGGCGGCTTTGGCGGAACTAATTTTGCCCGCATCGAGAATCACCGGCGAAAATCAGCCTTAACCTATTTTGATGACTGGGGAATTCCTACTGCTGTTTCAATTGCTGAGGCTAGACAGGCAGCCGGTCAATTATCCGTGTTAGGTTCTGGAGGCATTCAATCGTGCATGGATATTGCAAAGGCTATTGCTCTTGGAGCGGATGCTGTAGGTGTTGCCGGGTATTTTCTAAAAATCCTTATCACCGACGGTATAGAGGCGTTAATTGAGGAAATGAAAGCTATTCATGATGATCTTGCTATTATTATGACAGCATTAGGAGCAAGAACAATCAATGAACTTCAGCAAGCGCCGTTGATTATTGCTGGAAGCACCCATCATTGGCTAAATGAAAGAGGCATTCCTACAATAAAATACAGCCAAAGAACGATCAGATAAAGAGCTCCGGATTAAGGGAGCTCTTTTTTGCCGTTCATAAAAATTTATGCTTTTAATTTTTGGTAACTTGCTTCTATTTATAATTTATTATTATTAAGGTCTCTTGCTTCCTCAGGACTCTGCATTTTTGTTGCACCTTTGTAGTGTAATGCCTGATCACGATCCGATTCCACTCGTTTGCTCTGTTTTAGTTTCTTTTCCTGGCGATCATTACCCATCCAAAACACCTCCTCTTATTAAGATGGAATGTAGTGATTGATTTTATTCGGCCTATCGACCTTTCTTCAAGAATAACCGATTAAAGTACATACAATCGTGCAATAATGGGGATGATAGGAGGTGGAGATATGGAAGGAATAACATTTTATTTTATTTCCTGGTGTTTTTGGATCATTTCTACTTTTTTCTTGAAAAAAACCAGTGCCATCCGGCTGAAGCTTTCCCTTTGGCTGATGCTAATGATTATTTTAGCACCTCATACAGTCGCCATATATTCTTTTGAGATATCTTTAGCTGCCATTTTTATGGTTTTTTCTTTGGTTATAATGGCTAGTAAGTTTAAAGGGGTAAAAATCATCTCTTTGCTGATTTCCTCTCTTATTATCATGCTGGCCTATACTTGTTTTCATTTATTTGCTATGTTTGATCCTGTATGGGTCATTTTCCCAAAGGACTGGATGCTTGCTATTTTGCTTGTTTCCCTTGCATTTCTACTGCAGGATAAAGGATGGGAGAGAATCTTTATTATTTTTATGGGAGCCCTTCAGGGTGAGTTCTTGTTTGCCTGGGTGATTGGAAAGTATCCATTTCCTTATACAATTGGGTCCTATGCTTTCTTAGATACGATTTTCCTATCTGCTATTATTCTTTCTGTATGGCGGGTAATTGAGCTTCTTTCAATTTTCCTAAGCAGGTACATCAATCCGATTGAAAAAGGAAAACAAAAGATTTCGTAAAAAGGGCTATTTTCTTGGCCATTATGTTCATGCTTGCGACAAGTGATTTGCTTTGGTAAGATAATGAAGTTATCCCTTCTATTGATTAGGAAGGGTTTATTTTCTATATAAGGAATATTAGCAAATGGTTTCGGATAGGAGGCTGCATTGGCGGATAGCCAAGGAACGATCCTTTGAAGAAATCGGTGCATGAAAAAAGGAGTGATGTTCATGGCAAAACCTGTAGTTGCCATTGTCGGACGTCCAAACGTAGGTAAATCAACAATTTTTAATAGAATTGTTGGAGAGCGGGTTTCCATTGTTGAAGATGTTCCTGGTGTTACCCGGGATCGAATATATAGCTCAGCTGAATGGCTGAATTATGATTTTAATATTATTGATACTGGCGGTATCGATATTGGTGATGAACCTTTCCTGGAACAAATTCGCCAGCAGGCCGAAGTGGCTATCGATGAAGCAGACGTCATCATTTTCTTGGCAAATGGAAGAGATGGGGTGACCGCTGCAGATGAGGAAGTAGCCAAAATTCTTTACAAATCTAAAAAGCCCGTAGTTTTAGGCGTCAATAAAATCGATAATCCTGAAATGAGGGAGCATATCTATGATTTCTATGCCCTTGGCTTTGGCGAGCCTTTTCCGATTTCTGGGGCGCATGGTCTGGGTTTAGGAGACCTGCTTGATGAAGCAGCGAAATATTTTCCAAAACACGGCCAAAAGGATTATGATGACGATACAATCAGATTTTCTTTAATTGGACGTCCAAATGTCGGGAAATCATCACTAGTTAACGCCATCTTAGGTGAAGACCGCGTAATTGTCAGCAATATTGCCGGCACAACGCGGGATGCCATTGATTCTGAGCTTACTTATAACGGTGAGAAATATGTCATCATTGATACAGCTGGGATGCGCAAAAAAGGGAAGGTCTATGAAACAACTGAAAAATATAGCGTCCTTCGTGCGTTGAAAGCTATTGAACGTTCCGATGTAGTTCTTGTTGTTCTTGACGGGGAAGAAGGAATCATTGAACAGGACAAGCGGATTGCAGGCTATGCTCATGAAGCCGGCAGGGGTGTTATCATTGTCGTTAACAAATGGGACGCGGTTGAAAAAGATGAGAAAACCATGAAGGAATTTGAAAGGAAAATCCGTGAGCATTTTCTTTTCTTAAGCTATGCGCCTATCTTATTTCTCTCTGCCAAAACGAAAAAACGGATTCATACGCTAATACCTATGATTAATACAGTCAGTGAAAACCATGCGTTAAGGGTTGAAACTAGTGTATTAAATGACATCGTTATGGATGCCGTTGCCATGAATCCTACGCCGACTGATAAAGGGAAACGATTAAAAATATATTATACTACACAGGTTGCTGTTAAACCGCCGACATTTGTTATATTTGTGAATGATCCTGAGCTGCTGCATTTTTCCTACCAGCGATTTATTGAAAATCGAATTCGAGATGCCTTTGGCTTTGAAGGCACACCAATAAAGATCTATGCAAGGGAAAGAAAGTAAAAAACGTATGCAAAAAGCGGGTGATCGTATGGATAATAACAGGGAAAGTATTGCGGTAATTGGGGCTGGAAGCTGGGGGACTGCTTTAGCTATTGTTTTAGCTGATAATGGCCACGATGTCAGGCTATGGGGACATAAACCAGATCAAATAAGGGAAATTAATGAGCATCATACGAATAAAAAATATTTGCCTGATATTGATTTGCCTTTGGGGATTCGCGGCTATTCCTCGCTGGAAGAGGCCCTTAATGGTGTAAATACAATGGTCTTAGCCGTCCCAACTAAAGCTATTCGTGAGGTCTTAGGCAAGATTGTAATGATCATTACTGAGCCTGTAACCATTGTACATGTCAGCAAAGGGATAGAGCCAGATACGCTTATGCGAATTTCTGAAATGATTGAACAAGAGGTTCCGGAGCACTTGCTGGAAAGCGTTGTTGTTTTATCCGGCCCAAGCCATGCGGAGGAAGTTAGCTTAAGACACCCGACGACAGTTACTGTTTCCTCAAGGAATATGGATGCTGCTGAAAAAATTCAGGACCTATTCATCAATCAGCATTTCCGTGTATATACAAATCCCGATATCATTGGTGTCGAGATTGGCGGGGCGCTAAAAAATATTATTGCCCTTGCGGCGGGGATTACCGATGGACTGGGCTATGGCGATAATGCTAAGGCTGCCCTTATCACACGCGGCCTAGCAGAGATTGCCAGGCTTGGAATGAAAATGGGAGCAAGCCCCCTTACGTTTTCGGGACTGGCTGGCATTGGTGATTTGATTGTCACGTGTACCAGTGTCCATTCAAGGAACTGGAGAGCAGGGAATTTATTAGGAAAAGGTCAGAAGCTTGATGAAGTGCTTGAAAATATGGGCATGGTTGTAGAAGGGGTAAGGACAACTAAAGCGGCAAAACAATTGGCAGAAAAATATGATGTAAAAATGCCGATTACCGATGTACTCTATGATGTCCTTTTTAAAAATGTTAATGCAAAAGATGCCGTGGATTTATTAATGTCACGAGGCAAAACTCATGAAATGGAGGATCTGACCAACCTCCTTCACGATGAAAATGAGTAAAAATGGCAGAAATTCGATAATATATTAGAAAAATAGGCATTCGAGGATGCGAGTTGGCTCCTTTTAGCATACAATGCAACGAAGCAAACTGGTAAAATGAACAGGGAGTTTGGGTTATTTAGTCACTTCGCCGAGTTAAAGAACTGCCCCTTCTTTAATTCGGTTTTTTTAACTTTGTGGTATAATACATTTGGTAAAGGAGCTAAAGAGCATGTCCCCTGGATTAATGAAAATGTGGATATCCCTGGGTTCAATGGGGTTAATGACTTTATCTATTATTTTAATCTATTTAAGCCGTTATAAACTAAAGAACAGTGTTTTAAAAATGATTTCAGCTATAATAGCTTATGCATTTATGGTTGTATCCGGAATTATTATTTTTCTTGTTGTCTTTTCAGGACCCGTACCAGAATAAGCGTATTTAAAAAATACATAGTTTTAAAGGTTGATGAAGATGAAAAGAGGATTACAGTTACTTATTCTTAGTCTGTTGGCTATCCCTTTGTTAGCTGGATGTATGTTTCCAAAGGAAAAATTGGCACAAAATCAGATTGCCTATGATGATCAGGTACAAGCTGTGCAAACAGCCGTTAAGCAGTATCAGGAGGAAAGCGGCGGCCTGCTGCCAATCAAGACAAGAGATCAGGAAACACCTATTTACCAAAAGTATCCCATTGATTTCAAAAAATTAATTCCTAAATATATGGCTGAAGCGCCAGGAAACGCCTATGAGTCAGGAGGCGTGTTTCAATATGTTCTTGTAGATGTGGAAGATGACCCGAAGGTGAAAATTTATGATTTAAGAATTCCTGAAGCGATTCGTGATATTAAGCTGAGAATTGCCGCTCTAGGGTACCCTCCATATAATGAGCAGATAGCAGACAATGTATATACATTGGATTACACAAAAATTGGCTTAAAGGAAGCTCCATCTGCACAAAGTCCTTACAGCCAATTAGAGCTTCCATTTGTAGTTACTCCAGATGCACAAGTGTATGTTGATTATACACCAGATCTTATTGAAGCCTTAAAGGGCCAAAAAACTCAAGTAAAGCCTGGGAAGGATATTCGCCATCTCCTTGTTGAAGATTCATTGTTTGTTCCGGCATATTCGCTGCCGTATACCCTTGATGAAACAGGGAAAAAGCCAGTTTTTCTTGAAACGCAAAAATAAAGTGCATAAGTTTTCTTATGAAATTGTCATAACCCTTCTTCTTGCAAATATATTGTAGGAGAAGGGTTTTTCTTTTTTATATTTTTCCTTTTTCTATCTAAGAGAAAAATAATGAGAGTAAAAATAATATGAAATCGGGGTATTTATTATTAAAATCTGTCATAACACAGTAGGACAACATCATAAATATATAATGTCCAAATGTATTTGATAGGATAATATTATCCCACAGATTTTAGGAGGGGATCTCTTGGAAAAGGTAGATATTTTCAAAGATATTGCCGAGAGAACGGGCGGCGATATATATTTAGGGGTAGTTGGAGCAGTAAGAACTGGTAAATCAACCTTTATAAAAAAGTTTATGGAATTGGTTGTCTTGCCTAATATGAGCAGTGAGGCTGACCGTGCTCGCACCCAGGATGAACTCCCACAAAGTGCGGCCGGAAAGACCATTATGACAACAGAACCAAAGTTTGTACCCAACCAGGCAGCTGCCATTCACGTAGACGAAGGCTTGGAAGTAAATATTCGTTTAGTAGATTGTGTTGGCTATACGGTCCCAGGAGCAAAGGGATATGAGGATGAAAATGGCCCGCGGATGATAAATACTCCATGGTATGAAGAGCCGATTCCTTTTCATGAGGCAGCTGAAATCGGTACGCGAAAGGTCATTCAAGAGCATTCAACCATCGGAGTTGTGATTACGACAGATGGTACCATTGGGGAAATCCCAAGGCAAAATTACATTGAGGCTGAGGAAAGAGTCATTAATGAATTAAAAGAGGTTGGCAAACCATTCATCATGATCATTAATAGTGTTCAGCCACACCACCCGAATACTGATGCATTAAGGGCAGAGCTTTCTGAAAAATATGATATCCCTGTATTAGCCATGAGTGTAGAGGGCATGCGTGAATCAGACGTAATGAACGTGATGAGGGAAGCCTTGTTTGAGTTCCCAGTCCTAGAGGTGAATGTTAATCTTCCAAGCTGGGTAATGGTCTTGCATGAAGATCACTGGCTAAGAGAGAGCTACCAGGATGCAGTGAAAGAAACTGTTAAAGATATTAAGAGATTGCGTGACGTGGACAGAGTTGTCCAGCAATTCAGCGACTTTGAATTTATTGATCGTGCGGGTCTAGCAGGTATTGAAATGGGTCAAGGTGTTGCAGAGATTGATCTTTATGCTCCAGACGATCTTTATGACGAGGTCTTAAAAGAAATTGTCGGAGTAGAAATTCGCGGCAAAGATCATTTGCTGGAGTTAATGCAGGACTTCGCTCATGCGAAATCTGAATATGATCAAATCTCTGATGCCTTAAAGATGGTCAAACAGACTGGCTATGGAATTGCGGCCCCATCCTTAGCCGATATGAGTCTTGATGAGCCTGAAATCACCAGACACGGCTCCAGATTCGGCGTAAGGCTAAAGGCAGTTGCCCCATCGATCCATATGATAAAGGTTGATGTAGAATCTGAATTCTCACCAATTATCGGTACTGAAAAGCAAAGCGAAGAACTGGTAAGATATTTAATGCAGGACTTTGAAGATGATCCGCTTTCCATCTGGAATTCAGATATCTTTGGCAGAAGCCTAAGCTCAATCGTCAGGGAAGGAATTCAGGCAAAACTGTCCATGATGCCTGAGAATGCACGATATAAACTAAAAGAGACCTTAGAGAGAATTATTAACGAAGGTTCTGGCGGATTAATCGCGATTATCTTATAAGACTCCAATTTGGGGTCTTTTTTTTGTTTTGGTAAACAAAACCGTTGATTTCCACTCCAGGCGCTTCGCTTTCCGGGGGGCGTTTTGCGAGCCTCCTCGGAGCACGGCTCCTGCGGGGTCTCACTTCAACGCTGATCCCCCAGGAGTCTACGCGCCTTCCGTTCCAATCAACTAAGATATTAATAATTACCATAAACCAATAAAAAAAGTGAATTTTAACTTTTGGGAATTGACAGCTTCCTCTTCTGTCGTTATGCTTTGCCATGTGCGTTTCTTATAGCCAATTACCCCTTTTGTGAACAAATTAAACCAAAAAATGGCGAAAACGCCCTCTAAATAAGAAAAGTTTGCCAATAAACCATGAATTTTCTTGAATCCTGCAATTGATTGTGATAATCTTTTATCAGAATTACCGTTGTAATGCCGTCAACCCTTGTGGATAAAGGGTTTTTAAAGAAAATAGATTGAAAACTTTACGTTTTTGATTTATTATAGGGCATGTCAAAGAAAATGGTTTACAACGTTTAGAATTCAGAAAAATTGTTTAACATGCAGGTAAAAGCCTTATATGACAGTTTTTAGCTAATCCATTTTGGGAGGAGGTGAAAGGCATGAACAAGACAGAACTAATTAATGCAGTTGCTGAAAGCAGTGAGCTTTCTAAAAAGGACGCTACAAAAGCAGTTGATGCTGTTTTTGATACAATCTTAGATGCTTTAAAAAATGGTGACAAAGTACAACTTATTGGTTTTGGAAACTTTGAAGTTCGTGAACGTGCTGCACGCAAAGGACGCAACCCACAAACAGGTGAAGAAATCGAAATCGCTGCAAGCAAGGTTCCTGCTTTCAAACCTGGTAAGGCATTGAAAGACGCAGTAAAGTAAGTACATAATGTGTGCTTTGTTTAAAAACCGCGAATCGTTCGCGGTTTTTTCTTTTTTTATGCGAATATGCTAATATTGACATGTTAGATAAGAGAAAGTGGACCTGAGGAGGAAGTTTTATGGCTAACGTAAATCGTACGCAGATTGAAGATGCGATACGTTTAATATTAGAAGCGGTAGGGGAAAATCCTAATCGTGAGGGACTGCTTGACACTCCAAAAAGAGTAGCGAAAATGTATGAAGAAATGTTTGCTGGTCTAAATGAAGATCCAAGAGATCATTTTGATACAATTTTTAGTGAAGAGCATGAGGAACTAGTTCTGGTTAAAGATATCCCATTCTATTCAATGTGCGAGCATCATCTGGTGCCTTTTTTCGGTAAAGCTCATGTTGCTTACATACCGCGTAATGGGAAAGTGGCCGGTTTAAGCAAATTAGCCAGAGCAGTTGAAGCAGTCGCAAAGAGACCCCAGCTTCAGGAACGCATTACTGCAACCGTTGCAGATGCTATTTTGGAGAAGCTTGAGCCGCATGGCGTTATGGTAGTTGTAGAAGCTGAACATATGTGCATGACTATGCGCGGGGTAAAGAAACCAGGATCTAAAACAGTCACTACGGCCGTGCGAGGAACTTTTGCCAATGATGAGGCTGCCCGATCAGAAGTATTGTCATTAATAAAATTCTAATTTATCTAGATAAAGGGTGTTAAATATGGAGGAAAAAAATCCTATGGGTAATGAGTATATCGTTATTAAGGCAAAAGAAGATGGAGTGAATGTGATTGGATTAACAAGAGGATCTGATACACGTTTCCATCACTCGGAAAAATTGGATCAGGGCGAAGTAATGATTGCTCAATTCACTGAGCATACTTCTGCCATTAAAATTCGCGGCAATGCCGAAATTTTAACAAGGTTTGGTGAGATTGACAGCGAATCAAAGAAATAATTGATTCAATATTAGAGCTTTTCGCTTTTCCTGAAAATCTCCTGTTACCCCCACTTCAGATATGATATAATTGTCACGGCTTTGTTTAAATCATTGTAATGTACGACATATTTAGCTGTAAATAAGCTTTTATATAAGTTATTAAATTGGAGAAACTAAGAAAACTTAGGGAAAACAAGGGTGATGGCATGCGAGATGTGAACAAAAGACTGGCAGATGTGAAGGAAAAATTAGAACAAAAAATCCGGCACCCTTATTTGCTAAAGAATATTGGCTCTCCATTAATCGATGAAGATAAGCTTCTGCTGCTGCTTGCGGTTCTTGAACAATTAAATCTTCCAGAAAGCAAGTTAGAGAAATACGCTGTGACGACAATGCTCGTTCAAATTGCCCTTGATACCCATGAGCTTGTGTCAAATGAAAAGTTAAAGCCTGAAGATTTAAAGGAAAGACAATTGACCATTCTGGCTGGAACTTATTACAGCGCGCTTTATTATCATATACTTTCTAAATTGGAAGATGTAAAGATGATTCGCTCTTTGGCAACCGGCATTAAAAACGTCAATGAAAATAAAATAACTGTTTATCAAAAAGATCCTGAAGCAGTAGATACATTAATGCGAAGTGTAAGAAAAATTGAATCCTCCCTTTTTGATCGTTATACAGAGCAATTAGATGATCCTGATTGGGGTGAGTTTGCAGCTAACTTTTTATTTGTCAAAAGGTTAATTGCGGAGAAAGAACTTTTTATGAAGAATCAATCTTCTGTAGTGTTCTCTGCAATGAAAACGATTCTTTATCCAAGTAATCATGTTAACGAACCTTCTAATGATCAGCAAAACCACTTGCTGATTGCATATGACAAATATTTAGATCATACAATCCAGCTGCTTCAAAAACATGCGAGTAAACTCCCGTTAATGAATGGATTATTAGCTCAAAGAACTGAATCCATTATCAATCAGCATCGGTCTGCAGCTATTACATTTGTGGAGGAAGGATAATAATATGCAACAATCTAAAGAGGAACGCGTCCATCATGTATTTGAAAAAATTTATGATAATTACGATAAAATGAATTCTGTCATCAGTTTCCAGCAGCATGTTAGATGGCGGAAGGATACGATGAAGCGCATGAATGTCCGCCCGGGTGCAAAGGCATTAGACGTGTGCTGCGGGACAGCAGATTGGACTATTGCTTTAGCTGAGGCTGTAGGTAAAGAAGGGGAAGTTACTGGCCTTGACTTCAGCAAAAATATGCTGAAAATTGGTGAGCAAAAAGTCAAAGAACAAAAATTGGATCAAATTACGCTCATTCATGGCAATGCTATGGAGCTCCCATTTCCGGATAATACATTCGATTATGTAACGATTGGATTTGGATTAAGGAATGTTCCGGATTATTTGCAAGTTTTGAGGGAAATGCACCGTGTAGTTAAGCCTGGGGGAATTGCGGTATGTCTAGAGACATCGCAGCCGACTCTTATCGGCTATAAACAGGCCTATTATTTTTATTTCAGGTTCATAATGCCTATATTTGGCAAGGTTTTTGCCAAAAGCTATAACGAGTATTCCTGGCTGCAGGAATCAGCAAGAGATTTCCCTGGGATGAAAGAGCTTGCCCGGATGTTTGAAAAAGCCGGTTTTGCAAATGTCAGCTATAAGCCATACAGCGGCGGAGTGGCAGCGGTTCATATTGGGGGAAAAAAATAGATTCATTTTTAAATCTTTTTTCTGAATGCTTTTTTTCATCATGTATGGAAGCTGCAGACAGGATCTAAGCTGGGTGAGTAGAGGAAATGAAATTTAAAATGATGTATTCATTTCTGAATGCAGATTTGAGAAATATCGAGCAGACGCTTGAGGAGACCGTTCACGCTGAGTCTCCTTTATTACATCAGGCTTCCTTGCACTTATTGCAAGCTGGAGGGAAAAGAATCCGTCCAGTCCTTGTTTTGCTTTCGGGAAAGTTCGGGAATTACGATATCAACAAAATAAAAAACGCAGCTGTTTCACTGGAGCTTATCCATATGGCTTCTCTTGTTCATGATGATGTTATTGATGATGCCGAATTACGCAGAGGTAAGCCAACGATTAAAGCGAAATGGGATAACCGTGTCGCTATGTATACGGGAGATTATATTTTTGCCCGGGCTCTGGAGCTAATAACTGAAATCCAAAAACCATATGCTCATAAGGTTCTGGCTGATACATTAGTCGAATTATGCCTGGGTGAAATTGAGCAAATCAAAGATAAATATAATTTTCAGCAAAGTGTCCGAACCTATTTTAGGAGAATAAAGCGGAAAACAGCGATTCTCATTGCAGTAAGCTGCCAGCTCGGTGCGATAGCTGCAGATGTGGAAGAGTCTCTCCATCAAAAGCTTTATCGGTTTGGATATTATGTGGGAATGTCCTATCAAATTATTGACGATGTCCTTGATTTTACTGGAACTGAAAAAGAATTAGGCAAACCAGCCGGGGATGATCTTCATCAGGGTAATATCACCCTGCCTGTCTTTTATGCGATGGAAGATGAATACATCAGGCAAAAAATCATCAAGGTTAATGAAGATACAGAGCGTCCGGAAATGGATGAAATTATTTCCTTGATCAAAAGCTCTGGGGCCATTGAGAAGTCGCTTCAAGTTAGTGATCTTTATCTTAAAAAGGCATTAGCCATCTTAGAAGAGCTTCCGCAAAACAGGGCAAAAAATACATTAAGAGATATTGCCAAAGTGATAGGGAAACGGAATTTTTGATGTGTTTGTTCCTGCATTAATTCTTTTTCCTGTCCTTTACTTGCTTGTAAAATTGTCAAAACAATGATAATATTTCAAGGGATTGTCTATACTGATAATCAACTATACATAAGCTTTAGGAGTGGAATTATGGAAAAAACATTTTTAATGGTTAAGCCTGACGGCGTTCAGCGTAATCTTGTCGGTGAAATTGTTGCTCGTTTCGAGAAAAAAGGTTTCAACCTTGTTGGTGCAAAATTAATGCAAATTTCAAATGAACTTGCCGAAAATCATTACGGTGAGCATAAAGAACGTCCATTTTTCGGTGAATTGGTTGACTTCATTACATCTGGACCAGTTTTTGCAATGGTTTGGGAAGGTGAAAATGTAATTGCGACTGCTCGCCAAATGATGGGTTCAACAAATCCAAAAGATGCAGCACCTGGTACCATTCGCGGCGACTTTGGCGTAACAGTAGGAAAGAACGTTATTCACGGTTCTGATTCACCAGAAAGTGCAGAGCGCGAAATCGGCCTATTCTTCAAACAAGAAGAGGTTGTCGAATACTCTAAATTAATCAGTGAATGGGTTTATTAATTAATCATACACTCGCTATATGCGGGTGTTTTTTATTTATATTAGACAAAAAATCCCCTATACTTTTAGATTTCCGTTATACTTTATTGATATAGGAAAAATCTTGCAATCAAAGAGGAGAAGTTTAGGATGCAGCGGGATTATGAGAATTTCATCAGCAACATAAAAAGGAAAACAGGGATCGATCTATCCCTTTATAAAGAGGCCCAGATGAAAAGAAGATTGACATCGCTATACGAGAAAAAGGGCTTTCCATCTTTCCAAGAATTTTTTCAAGCATTATCTGCTGACAAGGTGCTATTAAATGAATTTTTAGATCGAATGACCATAAATGTGTCAGAATTCTACCGGAATGCGAAGCGCTGGGAGGTCTTGGAAAAGAAGATTCTTCCGCAATTATTGGCTGCAAACAAACGCCTAAGCATCTGGAGTGCAGCATGCTCGACAGGGGAAGAGCCTTATACAATTGCCATGATTCTATCAAAATTTATGCCCTTATCCCAGGTGAAAATTTTGGCGACAGATATTGATGATAACGCTATTGCAAGGGCAAAGATTGGTATGTACCCAGAGAGATCGTTAAATGAGGTGCCTCCTGAAATGAAAAAAAGATTTTTTAAGCAGGACGGCGATCTTTATAAAGTAGCAGATGAAATCAAAAACACTGTTACTTTTCGCAAGCAGAATTTGCTTGCAGACCCATATGGCGGCCCGTACGATCTCATTGTCTGCAGAAATGTGCTGATCTATTTCACTGAAGAGGCGAAAGACAGTCTTTATCGAAAATTCAGTCATGCACTCAATCCGAACGGCATCTTTTTTGTCGGGAGTACAGAGCAGATTTTTAACCCGGGGAAATATGATCTTCAGACGGAGGATACCTTTTTCTACCGCAAGCTTTTATAGGAGATGCAAGAGCCTGGATATACATCCTTGCTCTTTTTTAATTTTTCCGTCAAAGAGCCTAATCCCATGTTACAATGTAAAGAATCAAAAATATTATGGAATTTTAAATTTTTACTATGTTTATTTTTATCAATATGATATATTGATACATAATCCTTTAATGAGTTGAAGGGGGAAAGAGTTTTGAGATACTTAACTTCAGGTGAATCACATGGACCGCAGCTGACCGCGATTATTGAAGGACTGCCTGCAGGTATGCCATTGCTTGATTCAGATATTAATAATGAATTAGCCAGACGACAAAAAGGCCATGGAAGAGGCCGGCGAATGCAAATTGAAAAGGACACCGTTCAAATTACTGGCGGAGTCAGACACGGGTATACTCTAGGTTCCCCGGTTGCATTAGTTGTGGAAAATAATGATTGGAAGCACTGGACGAAAATCATGGGCCAGGATCCAATTGGACCAGAGGAAGCGGAAGAAATGAAAAGAAAGATTTCCCGACCGCGTCCCGGACATGCTGACTTAAACGGTGCTCTTAAATATGGACATAGAGATATGCGAAATGTGCTTGAACGTTCCTCAGCCAGAGAAACAACGGCAAGGGTTGCGGCAGGTGCTGTTGCAAAAAAATTACTTAAAGAACTTGGCATTGAAATCGCCTCTCATGTTGTTGAAATTGGCGGGGTTAAAGCTGAGGTCAGTGAATATGAATCAATTCAACAACTGCAGGAAATCTCTGAGAATTCACCGGTAAGATGCCTTGATCCGGAGGCAGAGAAAAAAATGATGCAAGCGATTGATACAGCAAAGGAACAAGGTGATTCAATCGGGGGAATCGTTGAGGTGATATGTGAAGGAATGCCTCCAGGGGTTGGAAGCTATGTTCACTATGACAGAAAGCTTGACGCCAAGCTTGCAGGTGCGATGATGAGCATCAATGCATTTAAGGGTGTCGAAATTGGCATTGGATTTGAAGCTGCCCATAAACCAGGAAGTGAAGTGCATGATGAAATTGTCTGGAGCGAGGATCGCGGCTATTATCGCAAATCCAACCGTCTTGGCGGATTTGAAGGCGGGATGACTAATGGCATGCCCGTTGTTGTTCGCGGGGTTATGAAACCAATTCCAACTTTATACAAGCCATTGCAAAGCGTCGATATAGAAACGAAGGAGCCATTTTCGGCAAGCATAGAACGCTCTGATAGCTGTGCTGTACCAGCGGCTGCCGTTGTTGCAGAAAATGTTATTGCATGGGAACTGGCCTCAGCACTTGTTGAACAATTTTATTCCGATCGCTTTGAGACATTAAAGGCAGTCATCGATCAGCAAAGAGATTTCGCGAGGGAATTCTAATATGGAAACCATAACCATTACCACTCCTTCAAAAACGTATCCTGTTTTTGTAGGAGCTGGGGCACATAGCGAAATAGGGCCATATATTAAGGAAGCCTTTCCTGCGTTAACTGTCATGATGATTATAACGGATGAAACAGTTTCGAAATTATATTTATCAGACCTGCAAAAATCATTATCTGAATTTAATGTCAAGACCTATATTGTTCCTAGCGGAGAAAAAGCAAAAACCTTCGAAGTATACTATGAGGTATTGAGCTTTGCATTGGAAAATAAGCTTGACCGCAAATCGATTGTTCTTGCCTTGGGCGGTGGAGCTGTTGGAGATCTTTCAGGATTTGCTGCTGCCACTTATATGAGAGGGATCCCTTTCATTCAGGTGCCAACAACCATACTGGCCCATGATAGTGCTGTCGGCGGGAAGGTTGCCGTAAACCACCCGCTGGGGAAAAATATGATAGGTGCTTTTCATCAGCCTGCTGCTGTCTTTTATGATTTGAATTTTCTTAAGTCACTCCCTATTCATGAAAAAAGATCAGGGTTTGCCGAAGTAATTAAGCACGGGCTTATCCATGATGAGCATTTTTACCTCTGGCTTATAGAACATATTGACAGCCTTGAGGTGATTGGTGAAGAGTATTTGCATCATGCCCTGGCAAGCGGCATTGAAATAAAAAATTATTTTGTCTCACATGATGAAAAAGAAGCAGGGATAAGAGCTTATTTAAATTTTGGCCATACACTTGGCCATGCCATTGAAGCGGAAATGGGCTATGGAAACAGCACTCATGGTGAATGCGTCCTGATCGGAATGGTATTTGCACTGGGCTTAAGCGAGAAATATGCTAATCTATCATTTGAAATGGAACCTTTTAAAGCCTGGCTTACAAAGCTTGGCTATAAGATTGAAGTTCCTTCCGATCTCTCGCTCAATAAACTGATTGAGCGGATGAAGCAGGATAAAAAGTCTGTCGGCCAAAAAATAAAGTTTGTGCTTTTACATAGAATTGGCGAACCAGCTTTATATGAAATTTCAGATGAAGAATTAATGAAAGAACTTGAACTTTTTCAAAAAGGGAGGGAACATATATGATCCGCGGTGTAAGAGGCGCAACAACTGTAAATGAAAATAATAAAGAAGAAATAATAGAAGCAACTGAAAGTTTGCTTAGACAAATAATAAAAGAAAATTCTATAGATCCTGATCTGACTGCATCTGTCATTATTTCTGTTACTGAAGACATCACAGCTGTGTTTCCAGCACAGGCGCTTCGTTTAATTGATGGTTGGAAATATGTTCCTGTCATGTGTACAAGAGAAATTCCTGTTGAAGGGTCACTTCAGAAATGCATTCGCGTTATGATGCATGTAAACACAGAAATACCGCAAAAAGAAATCCGCCACATATACTTAGGCGAAGCTGTAAAACTAAGACCAGATCTAAATATGGCGGATCAGTCAAAATAAAATTTCATTGTTTGTTAATAGAAGGCTTTCTGGCATGCCCGCTTAAAAGCGAGGCACCCGAAGCGAAAAAATCAGCCAAGTCAAATTAATCAAAGGGTGAAGAATAATGAAATGGAAACAACAACTTTTACAATTAACCCCATATCAGCCAGGAAAAGCAATTAGCGCTGTTAAAAGAGAATACGGCCTTGAAACAATCGTAAAGCTTGCTTCAAATGAAAACCCATTTGGATGTTCACCAAAAGCAGCTGCAGCAGTAAAAGCTTTCACAGAGGATTTCCCAATTTACCCTGATGGATATGCTACAGATTTGCGTGAAGCCGTAGCTGAATTTCATCAATTAAACCCAACACAGCTTATCTTTGGCAACGGTGCCGATAACCTGATTCAAATTATCTCCCGTGCCTTAATTCGTCCAGGCTTTAATACAGTTATGGCTGAACAGACATTTTCACAATATAAGCATAATGCAATTATTGATGGCGGAGAGATTAAAGAAATTCCACAGATCAACGGTGAGCATGATTTGGATGGCATGTTGAAGGCGATTGACGAAAATACATCTGTTGTTTGGGTTTGTAACCCGAACAACCCAACAGGGACTTATATCCCTGAAGAGCGAATGAAGGGGTTTTTAGAAAAGGTCCCATCGGATGTATTAGTAGTGTTGGATGAGGCATATTGCCACTATGTTACGGCAGAAGATTATTTCCAATCCCTTCCTTATTTAGCGAAATATCCAAACTTAATTATTTTAAGGACATTCTCGAAAATTTATGGTCTTGCTAGCCTTCGGGTAGGCTATGGTATGGCAAGTCCAGAGGTTATTAAGGCGTTAGAGCCTGCAAGGGAGCCATTTAACGTAAGCAGTATTGCACAGGCAGCAGCATCAGCTGCGCTTAATGACCAGGAATTTGTCCAAAGCTGCAAAGAGAAAAATGCTTCAGGACTGAAACAATTTTATCAATTTTGTGAGGAGAAGGGATTAAACTACTTCCCATCCCAGGCAAACTTTATTTTGATTGACTTTAACAATGACGCAAATGAAGTTTTTCAATACCTTCTAGAAAGAGGCTTCATCGTTCGTTCTGGCAAGCCGCTTGGTTTCCCGACTGCTGTTCGTGTAACTGTGGGATCTGCTGAGCAAAATGAAGGTGTCATAAAAGTAATGAGTGAATTTCTATCCGAAAAGGCAGTTATCTCATAAGACAAGCACAGGGCGCCTGAAAAGTGCGACTGATATTTCACCAGGTCGAAATTTATTCATTTTATCCTTTAAAATCAATCTTAACTCAGAGGCTGTAATGGCCTCTGAATTTATTTATATACAGCTAGGTTTAGCGAAGGGGGCAAGGAACTTGGAGGGCCGGGTTTTTATTATTGGTTTGGGCCTAATTGGGGGATCATTGGCATTAGGTATTAAAAAAGCACACAAAGAAGCTGTCATCGTTGGATATGATGTCAGTGAAGAACAATTAAAGCTTGGAAAAATGCTGGGTGTCATTGACGAAATTTCTCCTTCAGTTGAACAGGGGGCAAAAGATGCAGATCTAATCATAATCGCCACCCCTGTTAAGGTAACAGAAAAAATTATCGAAATATTAGAACAAACGCCGCTTAAAAAGAACGTCATCGTTTCTGACGCGGGCAGCACGAAAAAAGAGATTGTCGAAAAGGCTGGAAAACTTAAAGAAAAGGGGATTACCTTTATCGGCGGTCACCCTATGGCGGGATCCCATAAAAGTGGAGTGACTGCTGCAAAATCCATTCTTTTTGAAAATGCCTTTTATATATTTACACCGGAAAACCATATCCCTGAAGAAAAAATTCAGGAACTGACAAATTGGCTTGCCGGCACAAAGGCAAGATTTATTACGCTATCTGCAGAGGAGCATGATTACTTAACTGGAGTCATCAGCCATTTTCCTCATGTAGTAGCTGCCTCTTTGGTTCATCAGGCAGAAAAGACGAGTGCCAAGCAAAAGCTTGTTCCTAGTCTGGCAGCAGGGGGATTCCGTGACGTGACAAGAATTGCTTCGAGCAGTCCTGAAATGTGGCGGGATATTTTACTGCAGAACAAGGATGTTATTTTGCATCTTTTGGAAGATTGGCAATCAGAGATGCGCAGAGTTGCAGATATGCTGAATGCTGAGAACAGTGAAGCCATTTATAATTATTTTTCAAAAGCAAAGCAATTTCGGGATGAACTACCGCAAAAAGAAAAAGGAGCCATCCCATCATTTTATGATCTCTTTGTTGATATACCGGATTATCCGGGGGTTATCTCTGAAGTTACAGGATATCTGGCTAAAGAAGAAATCAGCATCACAAATATACGCATCCTAGAAACACGAGAAGACATCATTGGTGTTCTAGTCATCAGTTTTCAGACCGAAGAGGACCGGGCCAGGGCGGAAAAATGTATACACAAATATTCAGCCTTTGATACGTCCATCGGCTTGTAAATGAAAAAAAGATAAGGGTGAAAAACAATGGAGCCAATCAAATTACAAACAAATATTCCCTCATTAAAAGGGGCTATTGCGATTCCGGGAGATAAATCTATTTCACACCGCTCAATCATGTTTGGTGCCATCGCAGAAGGAAAAACAGAGGTAACCAATTTTTTAATGGGCGAAGATTGTCTTAGTACAATCGCTTGTTTTAAAAAATTAGGCATCGATATTCAGCAGCAGGATGAAAAAATCATTATTCAGGGAAAAGGGTTTGATGGACTCCAGGAGCCAAAAGAGATATTAGATGTTGGAAATTCAGGAACTACTATTCGCCTGCTCATGGGCATCCTGGCAGGACAGTCATTTCATTCGGTATTAATTGGCGATGAATCCATTGGCAAAAGGCCAATGACACGTGTAACAAAGCCTTTAAAATCCATGGGAGCAGTTATTCAGGGAAGGAACAATGGAGAATATACCCCGATTTCTATTGCTGGCGGCTCTATCAATGGAATGGAATATGAACTTCCTATGGCCAGTGCACAAGTAAAATCATCGATCCTATTTGCCGGAATGCAGGCAAACGGGACAACAACGATTATTGAACCTCAAAAAACGCGTGATCATACAGAGAGAATGATTCGGAAATTCGGCGGGGAAATCGAAGTAGACCAGAGGCATATCAGCATAAAAGGCGGTCAAAAACTCAAGGGAACAACGGTCAATGTCCCTGGGGATATCTCCTCTGCCGCTTTTTTCCTTGCTGCAGGTGTGATTGTGCCTGATAGTGAAATTACGCTGAAAAATGTTGGTTTAAACCCCACTCGAACCGGCATCATTGATGTATTACAGGACATGGGCGCAGATCTAACCATTATTCCACAAGCTGATGATTCCTTTGAACCTAGCGGGGACATCATCGTTAAAACATCAAACTTGAAGGGAATAACCATTGAAGGAGACTTAATCCCAAGGCTGATTGATGAAATTCCAGTTATCGCGCTATTAGCGACACAAGCTGAAGGGAAAACCATCATTAAAGATGCTGAGGAATTAAAGGTGAAAGAAACAAACCGCATTGACACCGTTGTTGATGAGCTGAGAAAATTGGGTGCTGATATTGAAGCCACTAATGATGGAATGATCATTAACGGCAGATCACAGCTTTCTGGCGGTACGGTTTCAAGCCATGGCGATCACCGCATAGGTATGATGCTTGCCATTGCTGCAGCAATATGTAAAGAGGATGTATATCTAGAAAAAGAAGAGTCCATCCGCATCTCCTATCCAGCATTCTTTGACCATCTAAAAGGCTTATCTAAATAATGAAAGGGCTGCGTTGCAGCTCTTTTTTTTACACATAAATTCCTGAATTCGTTCATAGCTTGTCTTATAAGAATGGCAGAAAAGGAGCGGATGGAATGGCCTACATAATTGAAAATGCTAATATTTTGAAAGAAAAGAAACTGCACAAGACGTCGCTTCTTGTTGAAAAGGGACGCATATCTATGATGAGGTCTGATTTTAAAAGATATAAGCATATGAGAATGAATTTCGATTCTTATATTATGACCCCGCCCCCTGTACTTTTGATCAAAGAATTTCCTTCACATTTATCCTTTCAGGTAATGAAACATTTTTATATTAACGAGATCATTTTAAAAGGCTGTACAGTATTTCTTACAGCGGCAAGAGTCCATTTAGAGCATGAATTAACTTCTGAAATCAAAAGGCTGAAAATGAAGTTAATAAACAGCCCCGTTGATTATGTTATTGGCGTTCGGATCCCAGTGAGGCTATTGTCGCCAAGCTTTTTAAGAAAATGCAGAAGAGAAAAGGTCCCTGCGATATTTGTTGATGTTTGCGATGAACAAGAGCTTAGGCGCTTGCCCTGGGGATGGCTGAGAGAAGCTATGTTTCCTTACAATAGCCCCCTTATCCCTATTTTTCATGGTGAAATCGAGAAGTCTCTCAAGCAATTAAAAGCTTTATGGAAAGAAACACTCGAAAAAGAGAGGATTCCAGCTATTTATGAAGAAATAAAAGAAAATGAGCCTATTCCTTTACCAATACTATCTAAAATCGGTATTATTCCATTAAAGGCGAATATCCAGCAGGGAACCGAGTTATCCTATAATCTTTACCATACGGATGCCCAAATCAGAAATATTGAAGAAGACGGGCTGTTTCATTATCATAGAAATAAGCTCATTATAACCGTCCACAAGGGCGAGGTAATTACTGCCGCTAATAAGGTTTATTTCCGCCCGGGACAAGGCGAGCATGTAGAGATAAAAACACCATCCTTCTATAAACTGGAGGAGTAAGTGCTGAAAGGAAAATATTTATGGATAAAGTTAATCAGATTATTGCTCTTTTAGAGCATGGCCAGCATCAGGAGGCTATGCAAATGTATAAAGAAATTTTGCATTCGGGTTCACACGAAGAAAGATTCACTTTAGGTGAAGAGCTTTTTCAATACGGATTCCTCGAGGAGGCAAAAGCTTTATTCAAAAGATTGCTTGAGTCTTATCCCGAAGAAGGTGAACTATTAGTGCTGTTAGCTGAAGCTCATATGGAGCTGGGTGAAGAGGATGAAGCGATACTTGTTCTGGAACGTCTCAATGAAGCAGATGCAAGCTATCCGCAATCTCTTTTGCTGCTAGCAGATCTATACCAAATGCAAGGACTTTATGAAGTTAGCGAGCAAAAGCTGTTACAGGCAAAAGCTATATTGCCAGAAGAAGTGATTATCGATTTTGCTCTAGGTGAGCTGTATGCGGAGGAAGGTAAGTTTCTTGAAGCCACCCGTTGCTATGAAAGGGTTATAGAAACAGAGGATGTAATCGCAGGTGTAAATGTAAACCAAAGAATGGCAGATGTCCTTAGCGCAGGCGGTGCGTTCGAAGAGGCGCTCCCGTATTATGAAAAAGCTATGGATGAAAAGCTTGAAATCAATACTCTTTTCAGCTATGCATTCACTGCTTTGCAAGCAGGATTTAACCGGACAGCGATTGAAAAATTTAATGAACTAAAAGAACTCGATCCTGAATATCATTCATTATATATCAATCTAGCCAAGGCATATGAACGGGAAGAAGAGCTGGAAAATAGCTTTCACGCTGTTCAGGCAGGCATAAAACAGGATGAATTTAATCCAGAACTGTATCAGTACGGCGGTAAGCTTGCCTTAAAACTTGGAAATGAAGAAGAGTCAGAGAAGCTTCTAAGAGAGTCCTTAGCCATTGATCCTGAAAATATTGAGGCTGCGCTGACGTTAACAAAGCTGCTGATCAAGCAGGAACGATATGAGGATGTCATAGAGATCTGCGGGATGATGAAGGAATTTGCTGACGAAAATCCTCGTTTTCTATGGGATGAGGCCATTTCCTATCAGGAGCTTGAAGAATATTCCTTGGCATTAAACAAATACAGTCGTGCATATACTTTCTTTAAAGAGGAGCCGGATTTCCTTTCGGATTATGGATATTTTCTAATTGAAGAAGGAAAAAGACGTGAGGCCGCCGAAATTTTTAATAAGTTAATTACCCTGGAGCCTGATAGTCTTGAGTACCAGGAAGTTCTGCAAAGACTTACCGAATAACGTGAATGAGAGCACGGTGAAGAAAAACTATTTAAAACATTCCATTTAGGGACGTTAGGATAGAAGCTTAGCCTTTCTCTATTCTGATTTCCGGCTATAAATAGCAGAGGAGGGAATCTCACATGTCAGCCCCTGTATCTGTCAACGAGAAAAAAGATTTTATTCGCTGGTTTTTAAATCACTACCAATTGAAAAGGCGTGAATGTGTCTGGATCTTAAATTATTTAATGAGCCATGACCAGCTTATGGAAAAAGTCCATTTCGTTGATCAGGCACAATACTGTCCAAAAGGATTGATTATGTCCACACACTGTGTTGATGAAGTTCCATTTCGTTTTTATAAGGAAAATGTTATGACGACTGATGCTGAAAAATCCTTTCATGACATTAGGCTGAATCGCGATGAAGAAATATTTATCCAGCTAAACTTCCATGCATCGAACAAAGCCCATCAATATGCAGCCGTTTTAGAAGAAAATCCTTTCATGCCGAAAAGTTTGCAGATCAGTGAAAAAGAGCGACTTGAAGCAGCAGGATTTCTTGAAGCCAGTATTAAAAAGTTTCAAATTGAAAGCCTGCTGCAGAAAATCGACGAAGCCCTGGATAATCAGGACAAAGAAACGTTTATGCAATTGACAGAAAAACTTAATAAAATAAAGAATGGTTAACAGAGTCTGCTGATTTTCTAGCAGGCTTTTTTTATTTCATAGAACATTAGAAATTTTTATCTAAGTTGAGGAGAACGGAAAACGAAGAGCGTGGAGTGAAAATTTAAGATGCACATTTTTTCTGAAAGCAATATTCACAGAATGTTCACAAACACTAATGGAAAGGCATGGAATTATTTTTTGACCAAAATGATAATAGTGTTATGATAAGATGGACAAATTAACTAATGGAGTGAAGTGGATGAGGTGGGTTTCTCAGGAAATAGACATGTACCTAAAATCTAAGGAGTACATTGATACAATTGTTCTCCCGCTTCTGCCGGTGTCTTTTGGCTCAGATATAAAGCAGACAGCTTCGATGTCTGAATTTATTATCATGCTGAGCAATCAGCTCGAAAGACAATTTAAAGGCAGGCTAATAATGCTTCCAGGGTATGCTTATTTAAAATCGCTTACGGAGGACAAGCAAGTCAGTGATTTGAAGGAATGGGAAAAAGAATTAATCTCAAAGGAATTTAAGCATGTCTTTTATCTTACTTCCGACAGCAGCTGGAAGACTTACGAAAATGATTTAACAGGCACTCTTATTTGGCTGCCTTCCCTTCCGCTGGAACATTTGGACGAACAAAGCAAAGCTTCGATTATTGGAGATCAGGTCAAACAGCTTTTAAGCCTGTTCACGCAAAAATGGAAGACTGATGAAGCAAATACTAGCGGACAATAATATCAGTATAATGGCTCCTTTCGTGATTGCTGATGAAAAATGGCTTCAAATTCACAGTGTTGCCATTCTTTAAGGAAGGATTATATTGACCTTCCATAAAGATTGATATATCATGGTTATGTCCTAGTTTTATATTGTGTTGGTTTTTGTCCGTTGGACTTAACTTCATAATAGAGGGGGGAAAAAATATGAGTAAGAATCGTGTAACAAGACGCCAATTTCTAAGTTATACTTTAACTGGTGTTGGCGGTTTCATGGCAGCTGGAATGCTTATGCCTATGGTAAGATTTGCGGTAGACCCAGTATTGGAGGCAAAAGCTGAAAGTGATTTCATTCCAACTCCGCAAAAGATGGCAGATGTTACAGATGTACCTACGCGGGTTGACTTTAAATTTGAGCAGCAGGATGCTTGGTATACTTCTGAGGCTACTGGCACCGCTTGGGTTTATAAGGATGAAAAGGGAGAAGTTGTTGCCCTATCACCAGTATGTAAACACTTAGGCTGTACTGTTGACTGGAACACTGACAAAGCTAACCCAGATCATTTCTACTGTCCATGTCATGGCGGCCTTTACACTAAAGATGGAACGAATGTTCCGGGTACACCGCCGTTAGCACCACTGGATGTCTATCCTTACAAAGAAAAAGACGGTTTCCTATATCTAGGAAAAGCTAAGCCGAGAAAGGGGGCGTAATAATTGTTAAACAAAATTTATGATTGGGTAGATGAACGTTTAGATATTACGCCTATTTGGCGCGACATTGCAGACCATGAAGTACCGGAACATGTTAACCCGGCCCATCACTTTTCTGCTTTTGTTTACTGCTTTGGCGGTTTAACGTTCTTCATTACTGTCATTCAGATTTTATCTGGTATGTTCTTAACTATGTACTACGTTCCAGATATAAAGAATGCATGGGAATCAGTTTATTATCTGCAGAACCATGTAGCTTTCGGACAAATTGTCCGCGGTATGCACCACTGGGGTGCCAGCCTTGTAATCGTAATGATGTTCTTACATACGTTACGCGTTTTCTTCCAGGGAGCTTACAAGAAGCCGCGTGAATTGAACTGGGTTGTCGGCGTGCTTATTTTCTTCGTTATGCTTGCACTTGGTTTAACTGGTTACTTATTACCTTGGGATATGAAAGCCTTATTTGCAACAAAGGTTACAATGCAAATTATTGAATCAGTTCCATTCATTGGAATGGCTTTAAAAACGCTAATTGCGGGAGACCCTGAGATTGTCGGAGCACAGACGATTACACGTTTCTTCGCGATTCATGTATTCTTCTTGCCAGCAGTATTGTTTGGACTACTTGCTGCCCACTTTATCATGATTCGCAGACAGGGAATTTCTGGTCCACTGTAAAATTATCTTTAAGTTAGACGACTTTTTTGCTAAAGGAGGGGGAATCGCCCAATGCATCGCGGTAAAGGTATGAAATTCGTAGGTGACTCACGTGTGCCTGCTGGACGTAAACCGAACATTCCGAAAGACTATTCTGAATATCCAGGGAAAACAGAGGCATTCTGGCCTAACTTCCTTTTAAAGGAATGGATGATCGGTGCTGTTTTCTTAGTAGGATTCTTATGTTTAACAGTAGCACATGAACCGCCTCTTGAAAAAATTGCTGATCCTAGTGATACAGCTTATATCCCTATGCCAGACTGGTATTTCTTATTCTTATACCAATTGTTAAAATACACTTATGCTTCAGGCCCATATAATATTATTGGTGCCTTAGTTATTCCTGGACTTGCTTTTGGCGGACTTTTACTGGCACCATTTATTGACCGAGGACCAGAGCGCCGTCCTTCTAAACGTCCATTTGCTACTGGATTTATGCTATTAGCTCTAGCAGCAATTACATTCTTAACATGGCAATCAGTAGCAACTCACGACTGGGAAGCTGCTGCAAAACAGGGTAAAATCGTAGCAGAGGTTGATATTGATACTTCTGCTGAAGGTTATAAAATCTTAGAAGCTAATAACTGTTTATCTTGTCATGGTGCTGAGTTAGCAGGTGGAGCTGGTGCACCGGCACTAATAGATACTGGACTTGCTCCTGACGAGATTAAAGACATTGCCCATAACGGCCGTGGCGCTATGCCTCCAGGTATGTTTAAAGGCACTGACGAAGAGTTAGAAAAACTAGCTGAATATATTTCTACTCTCGGAGCTGAATAATTTAAACTAAAAAAAGCTGGCGTTTTACGTCAGCTTTTTTAGGTACATATTGCACTTTTTTAGGTACATATTTCTAATTTTATGAAGAAAAGAGGGAAAAAATGAAGTGGATTTATACCCTTTTAGCCAATCGTGCAATACTCTGGCTTCTTTTGATTGTTAATATAGCAGGAACCGTGTACGGATACATTTGGTATAAGTGGCAGCTGGTTGAGACCCCAGCTAAATTTTTGCCTTTTGTCCCGGATAGTCCGACTGCAAGTTTGTTTTTTTGTTTTGTTCTGGTTGCCTTTTTATTGGGGAAAAACTGGCCTCTTCTTGAAGCATTAGCAATAGTCACTCTTGTTAAATACGGCATTTGGGCTGTTGTTATGAATTTATTAGTTTTCAAGGTGACCGGCGAGGTGGATCCGATTGCCTTGATGCTTATCATTTCTCATGGGGCTATGGCAGTGGAAGGGTTGCTGTATGCACCTTTTTACCGGATAAAAGGCTGGCATCTTGCTGTAGTGGCTGTTTGGACATTGCATAATGATGTGATTGATTATGTTTTCTTTATGCTTCCGCGATACCCGATACTAGACTTGTACATTCCACAAATAGGTTACTTTACATTCTGGCTGAGCATGTTCTCCATCGGTATTACAGCTTTTTTAGCCTTACGAAAAAACCGATACGAACTAAAGATTTACTGATTACATAAAACAGCCTTCTTTCTGCATGCGAAACTCTAAATACAGGTCTAACCTTGTCCACACTCTCATACATATTTAATAGGAATTTGAGGGGGGACAAGTATGAAAGCAAGGTTTTTAATTACAGTCTTAATGATTTTTCTTCTAATATTGCCCGTATCAGTATATGCAGAAGAATCCTCACCCGTTGATAAGTTGAATCAATTATCTGATGAAGCACTGCAGATGGTTAAGCTTCACCGATACGAGGATGCACAAAAACTTCTTGAATATTTTTCGGACCAGTTTTCATCCATTACAGGAAAAGAGCGTTCACTTTCTGCGGATGAATTAAGGATTATTACACTTTCTCATGATGAAGCTGTACAAGCTACTGCGAATGCAACGATGAATCATAATGAAAAAATCAATCGTGTCACCAAATTTAGGCTTGTCATTGATGCGATTACAAATCGGTATCAGCCACTCTGGACCGAATTGGAGTCTCCCATTATGTCCACTTTTGGACAAGTAAAAGAGGCAGTTTATAGTGGAGACCAGGATCAATTTAATGAAAACTTTAATAGTTTTTTGTCTTTATACGATATTATCTATCCGAGTATGAAAATTAACGTCGATTTTGAAAAAGTCCAGCAGATTGATGCCAGGATTAGCTTTATTGATCAATATCGTCCACAGGTCCTTACTGAGTCTGCAGGGCAGCAGCAAATTGAAGCATTGGAAGCTGACCTGCAGGGTCTTTTTGATGATTTGACTGAAGATGAAGCAGATCCATCACTATGGTGGGTGATTATCTCAACAGGAAGTATTATTATCCTTACATTATCCTATGTTGGCTGGAGAAAATATAAGGGAGAACAAGAGCAAAAGGAAAGAAATCGCTCTAGAGAGCATAAACATTGACTTTTAGTTTTAGGTATAAATACAATTAATATATAGACCCCTACACTTTTTAAGATTGGTGCTTTAAAAGAAACATCCAAGATTCAGCTGAAAATAGGAGGAACAAAAGTGGGAGGATATTTAATATATTTTTTGATTATTATTCTAATTCCAATTTGGGCGCAGCTAAGGGTGAAAGGATCGTACTCAAAGTATTCGAGGGTTCCGTCTTCTTCACATATGCGAGGGGCTGAGGTTGCAAGAAGAATTCTTGATGCTAATGGTTTGTACCAGGTAGGAATAGAGGAAACTAGAGGTCATTTGACAGACCATTATGATCCCCGTACGAAGACAGTCCGGCTATCAACAGCGAATTATCATGGACATTCAGTTGCGGCTGCTGCCATTGCTGCACACGAATGCGGCCATGCGATTCAAGACCAGCAAGAATACGCATTTTTGCGTTTTCGCCATGCATTAGTACCTGTAGCAAATCTTGGATCAAATTTTTCATGGATATTAATTATGATTGGTTTTTTTGCAGGCATTTCAGGCTTTGTCCTTTTAGGTATCCTTTTTATGGCTGCTGCAGTGATTTTCCAGATTGTCACATTGCCGGTCGAGTTCAATGCATCTAATCGGGCGATGGATCAGGTTGTCGCTTTAGGTGTTATCAGAAATGATGAGGAAAGGGAAACAAAAAAAGTATTAAATGCAGCCGCTCTTACCTATGTCGCAGCCGCTGCAGTTGCAGTTGCGGAATTACTCCGCCTTCTTCTTATATATACTGGCATGCAAAGAGATGAATAGTAAATTAAAAGGGGCTGACAGTAAATGTCAGCCCCTTTATCTAGTCATGGATTGGCTGTTTATTTTCATCAAGGGTAAAACCTTCTCCAAGCACATCATGCACGACAGTGACGGAAACGAAGGCTTGCGGGTCCACGGATGTAATAACATTCTTCAGCCGGACAATTTCATTTTTCCCGACAACGCAATAAAGAACCTCACGATCCATTTTTGTAAAGGAACCGTGTCCTTTTAAGACAGTAACTCCACGTTCCATTTCTTTCATGATTCTTTCAGCAATCTCAGCATTTTTCTCGGAAATGATCATGGCCCCTCTTGCTGCATAGGCACCTTCCTGCATAAAGTCTATAACACGAGCCCCAACAAATACGGCAACAAGGGTATACATGGCTTCTCTATAAGATAGATAGAATATCAAGGATAGAGTAATGACCGAGGCGTCGAATATAAACATTGTTTTTCCCATTGGGACACCGGCAAATTTATTGACGAGTCTCGCAATAATATCGACTCCTCCTGTTGTTCCCCCAAAGCGGAAAATAGTTCCCAGTCCAACTCCGATAAAAACGCCTGCAAATAAGGCGGCTAAGGTTAAATCCTCTTTAAGCGGCATATGGATCTGATGGCGCTGAAAAATCCACAAAAACACGGAAACACTGACCGTGCCAAGTATGGTGTAATAAAAAGCGTGCCTGCCAAGCATTTTCCAGCCAATAAAAAACAGCGGAATATTCAATAATAAATTCGTATAAGACGGATCCAGGTTAAACAGGAAATATAGCAGAAGCGTTATACCAGTGAAGCCGCCTTCAGAAAGATTATTTTGCATATTAAAATGGACAATGCCAAATGAAAAAATTACAGATCCAAAAATAATAAATACGATATTTTTAAACTTCATAAAGTCCTCCATGAAATGAAATAAATCCCATTGCAACCATTTTGCCTGTTCAAAAGCAGGAAAGTCAAGCCATCCTCAAATTAACGCTTTAATGCACTGGGGGCCTGTCCCCCAATGGGTTAATGCGTTTAAGCAACGGGGGACAGGCCCCCG
>Ga0182742_1000726_pt1 | contig 48068 bp, 40 predicted proteins | sample eDN5th37CBELigMG_FD_128880 | JGI IMG/M metagenome (GOLD analysis project Ga0182742, IMG submission 128880) | Enriched Miracle-Growth compost microbial communities from Emeryville, California, USA - eDNA 5th pass 37_C BE-Lig MG (version 2)... ...
TTGTTGATTTTTGACTCATTTAAGCTGTATGGTCATGAAATAGTAGGAGAAAATGCATTTTCTCCTACTATTTCATGACCATACAGCAACCTTTCAGCATAGCTGAAAGGCGTGTGAAATGAATATTTCACACGAATGAGTCAAAAATCTGGCTTATCAACACAGTACTTTAACAAAGCCTATACAAAAAGGAGGAAGCTGTATTAACAGCTTCCTCCATTTCGTATCAGCATTCTTACCAATGATGGGCCTTCGCGTTACTTCGCAAAATAATATTATTTTGACTTCTCTTCGTTTGTCCATTCACCTGTGACTTTTGGTGTTTAGGCCTTGTCCAAGTATGAAGGAAAAGCTGGGAGTGAGAATCTACATGATCTCTGTAACTCATCGAATCACCTCTTCATCAGAATCGCTGAAACTAATGATAACCATTAGAGGATATCACTAGTAGTATGAGATAAATAAGGTATCAATATTCATGTAAAACAGATAAAATCTGTGGTATGATGAAGGAATAATTAAAGCTTTTGAAAAATGTAGATTGGATGAAATAATGGATAAAGGATTTTATAACGTAATGGAAGAAGTGATTGCAACACTTGTTAATGTTTTCATGATGAGTCCTGATTATCAAACCTTTTGTCATTGCGGTAAATGTAGAAATGAAATTATTGCTCTTAGCTTAAATAATCTTCCTAGTCATTATGTAACAACAGAAGAAGGGAGAAACCAGGTATTTGAGTATTTAAATAGAGAAGAGAATCGTAAGTGGATAAATAATAAGCTTATTCAGGCCATTCATATTGTTGGAAAATATCCTAAACATGATAGTTAATGATCATAAAGGTAGTGCTAATTGTTACAGATGAATCGAAATCATTGCTGTATACTTTTATTAACTAAAGTAGAAAGCAAGTGATGGAATCAGTCATACTGTAATGAAATTATCATGAAAGGATATCTTTCGGAGGTACAATAAATGAATATGTATGAAATTATTCTATCCTATCTTGATCAAGCGGGACATGCGAGTATTCCTTCTATTTGCCAACAAGTAAATAATCATCCATTATTTATGAAAGAAAGAAAAAAGCCTGTTAAACATGCACATATTAAATCAGTAATTAGCAGAAAAAGGGATCTCTTTTACGTTCAGAATGATATGGTTTCGCTCCTTCCAGAGAGAAATCTAGTTTCATTAACTGCAAATATTGAGAAGTGTGGAAGTCCATGGTTCCAAGTAAAAGTAGATTTTAATCATAAAAACTTTATCTTTTTTGAATTGAATCTAGAACCTCGTCAAAGCTTAGAATACAAGCCGATAGTACCAGGCAGTACAAAAGAATTCAAACAGGAGATATACCGATTAAATATTTGGAACTGGGAACCGAATTATGAGAAAGATGGAATTGTCTTGGATGGTACAAGCTGGTCAGTAAGACTTGAAACAAGGTCTAAAATGTATAAAAGTGAAGGACTGCAATGTTTCCCAAAAGAATGGCCAAATTTTTGCCGTGCGCTTACGAAATTAACTGGTAAGAATATCATATAATATTCAATTTTATTGTAGCTTTCATGTCAATATCTAGAGGAATTTTTATGTATAAGATTGCAATAATTGTGAAAAATTATACTAGATATTTGATGTGGAGGTAATGAGTTTGAAAGAGGAGAAGTCCAGCGAATGTATAGATGAAAAAGATATTTTTCATCATCTTCTAGAAGAACAAATAGCTTATATTTGTGTCAAGGAAGAAGAAGAACAGTTGCGCGAAGAGTTGACAAACAATCATTCTCATGAAAAACGAGAAGGATATTAGAATAACTAATATCCTTTTTATACGTGAAGAATTAGGTGGAGGCAGTTATTTTGAAAGATATTACTGTAAGAGAATTATTAGAAATGGAACAGGTTGTACCAGTTGACGTAAGATCTCCTGGTGAATTTGAGGAGGCATCTATTCCAGGTGCAGTAAATATTCCTATTTTTACAAATGAGGAGAGAAAAGAGGTTGGTACTCTTTATAAACAAAAGGGGTCTAACGAGGCAAAATGGAGGGCAATGGAAATGGTTTCCCCAAAGCTCGCACAAATTCTTGGCTCTATCAAAAATATAAAGGATGAAGGTAAACAGCCAGTATTATACTGTTGGCGTGGAGGGATGAGGAGTGCATCGATTTCGACCTTCTTAGATTTCGCCGGTATTGAATCAGTCCGCATCTCAGGAGGCTATCGGGCTTATCGTCAGTATATATTAGAACAGATACCTAAATTAATACCTAAACAGGCACTTGTTCTCCATGGGATGACTGGTACAGGAAAAACAGAAATCTTAGTACAACTGCAGAAAAAAGGATATCCCGTTATAGATTTAGAAGGAATGGCTGCCCACCGTGGTTCGCTTTTTGGTGCAGTAGGTTTTGCAATGGATGGGAATAATCAAAAAATCTTTGACAGTTTATTATTTGAAAATCTGCAAAAAATCAAGAGTTTTTCTTATTTCATTATCGAAGCAGAAAGCAAGCGAATTGGAAGAGCGGGTCAGCCTGATGAGCTTTATGAGAAAAAAATTAATGGCTTAAATATTTATTTACATGCTTCCATTGAAACGAGAGTGATGCGTATTTATGATGAGTATGTAAAACCAAATGAAAATGAACCTTGGTTTCACGATACTATTCTAGAAAAGGTCGGATTAATAAAAAAACGTTTAAAAGACGCTGAGGTATACAATACTTTGCTGGAGAATACAAGAAATAAACAGTATAAAGAGGTCATACACTTATTACTGAAATATTATTATGATCCCCGTTATCAATTTAAACAGCATGAATACACAAACGATTTTACGGAAATACAAGCAGACCATCTAGAAATAGCCATTGATGAGATTGAAAAGTATATCGAACAATATCTTCCTGAAAGGGAAGAAACAGCACTAGAAATGTAAGCAGCCTAGCATTTACAATGACTAGGTTGTTTTTTATTAAAAATGCCAGACATAAGTTAAAAGGTTAAGGTTACCCTTATAGTAAGGAGTGATAAAACATGGCAAAAGCAAAAACAAAAGACTATCTTACGGCTGCTCCAAAAGAAGAAAAGCTTACCATTGAGAATGGATCCATTTTTCCAAATGAAAAAATTGTCGCTGGTGATTCCGTAGATGAACATAAAAGAGTGGAAGAAGCCAATGTTCTTATTGCAGGGAATGAAATAGGGCAGCAAAATGAGAATTTATAAGTTTGCAGGCAAGTAAAAAAAGAAATCGGCTTAATAGAACCGATTTCTTTTTTTTACTATCGTAATACATTGAAATATCTTGCTTCCGGATGGGAAAAGACTAGGGCTGTAACACTTGCCTCAGGCTCCATCATAAATCCTTCTGTAAGCTCAATCCCAATATCCTCTGGAGAGATCAATTTGAATAGCTTTTGTTGATCTTCTAAATCAGGGCATGCCGGGTAGCCGAATGAGAAGCGCTGACCTTGATATTTGGCAGCAAAGCGGTCCTTCATCGTAAAGTTCACAGAATCAGGGAATCCCCAGCGATCGCGAATTTGACGATGGATTAACTCAGCCAATCCTTCGGCTGTTTCTAATGCCAAGGCCTGCAGGGCATGACTCTCTAAAAATTTGCCATCATTCTTTAAATGATCGGCAATTTGACGAATTCCTTTGCCTGCTGTTACAGCAAAGAACGATACATAATCCATTTCTCCGCTGTCAACTGATTTTAAATAATCTGCTAAGCAAAGAAAAGGTTCTGATTCTTGTCTAGGAAACTCAAATGTTTCAATGACTTTTGTTGTATCATTTGGATCATAGATAAGCACCTTGTCTCCATCTGACTGTGCAGGGAAAAATTGATAAACAGCCGCTGGCGTAATCCAGCCATTGTTAGAAGCATCCTCAATTAACCCATTGACCATTTCGTTTAATTTTAGTGCTTTTTCGTCCCTTTCTTTAAGGAGCTTTTCCAGTTTTCCCTTTAATCCGAGATGGTGGCCAATTAATGTCTGTTTATTAATATATGGTTCTACATGGGATAAAGAATAAGACTTGATTAAATGCCGCTTTAGATCTTGCGGAACAAAAACTGGAGCATCCGTACTCACTTTTTTACGGACTTTCACTGCAACTGAACCAGCCGGTCTTTCATATGGCTCAAGCGGTACAGCATTTTCTTTTTCTATTTTTGCTTGTACCAGCTTTTCAAACTCAGCTGGATCTTGAAGCTGGTTGGCAAGTGACAGGCCATTCATAGCGTCTTTTGCATAAAGAACAACACCATCATACTCTTTGGAAATTTTATTATCCGTAAATTTCCGTGATAGGGCAGCACCGCCGACTAAGATTGGTATATCAATTCCTGCTTGCTTCATATCGTGGGCGGTAATGACCATTTGCTGTGCTGATTTCACGAGTAAGCCTGACAATCCAACCATATCAGGTTTTTCTTTTTTTATGGTATTAATTAAATCAGCCGGAGCGACTTTTATACCAAGATCAATGACTTCATAGCCGTTATTCGATAATATGATATCAACAAGGTTTTTACCAATATCATGCACATCACCTTTTACAGTGGCCAGAACAATTTTCCCTTTTGCAGCCGACGTATCATTCTTTTCCATATGTGGTTCTAAGTAGGAAACAGCCGCTTTCATGACCTCCGCGCTTTGCAGCACTTCAGCAACAATTAATTGGTTATCATTAAATAATCGGCCGACTTCTTTCATGCCTTCCATCAGAGGACCGTTGATAATATCAAGCGGTGCTGGATAAGTTTCCAAAGCCGCATCCAAATCTGGAATTAACCCTTCTTTTGTTCCTTCGACAACATAGTAGCCGAGGCGTTCTTCAAGAGTCATATCCGGCAGGCCGCTTTTTGTTTCTTTTTTCTTATCACGGTAAAAGTCGGTAAACTCAGCTAATGATTGATCTGTTGTATCAAAGAGAAGACGTTCAGCCATGGCAACTTCTTCTTTTGATATGGATGCAAAACGTTCTAGCTTTTCGGTGTTAACTATAGCATAGTCCAATCCTGCTAAGGTGCAGTGATATAAATAGACAGAATTAAGAATTTCACGTCCAACCGGAGGCAATCCAAAAGAAACATTGCTCACACCAAGAATGGTTTGGACTTCAGGGAACTTTTCTTTAATGAGTCGAATGCCTTCTACCGTTGCTTTAGCGGAGCCTATATACTGTTCATCACCGGTTCCAACTGGAAAAACAAGCGGATCAAAGATAATATCTTGTGGTGGAATGTTATATTTCTCTACTAACAGCTGGTAAGATCTCTCAGCTATCTCTAATTTCTTCTCAGCTGTCACACCCATCCCTTTTTCATCAATTGTACCTACTACGACAGCGGCTCCATATTTGTGGATGAGAGGAGTAATGGCTTTAAACCGGTCCTCGCCATCTTCAAGGTTAATCGAATTGATAATAGCTTTACCCTGGGAGTAGGATAGAGCTTTCTCAATCACCGCATCATCGGTAGAATCGATGACAAGAGGTACTTTTACCTTTTTTACTACTTCTTTAATAAAGTTCTCCATGTCAGCCATTTCATCGCGATCAGGGTCGGCAAGACAGATATCAATGACGTGTGCTCCTTTTTTCACTTGAGCTCGTGCGATTTCTGCTGCTTCTTCGAATTTACCCTCTGCAATCAGACGTTTAAACTTCCTCGAACCAATGACATTTGTTCGTTCTCCGACCATAATTGGTCTTAGTGTTGGATCATCATAAATAAAGGGTTCAATTCCGGACACCATGTGAAGCGCATGCTCTTCACGCTGTCTTGGTTGATAGCTCTGCATGGCTTCGGAAATGGCTTTAATATGTTCAGGCGTTGTACCGCAGCATCCGCCTACAACATTAAGCCATCCTTCCTCCGCGAAACCTGACAATTTTTGCGCAAGGGATTCTGGTGTTTCATGGTAATGACCTTCCTCATCCGGAAGTCCGGCGTTTGGATAACAGCTAACAGCTGAGGTGGATAGTTTGGCTAAAGAACGAATATGATCTTGCATAAATTCCGGTCCGGTTGCACAATTCAATCCAATGGCGATTGGCTTCATATGTTCAACTGAAATATAAAATGCTTCGATTGACTGTCCGGCCAGCGTTGTTCCCATTGGTTCAATTGTCCCCGAAATCATCAGCGGGAGAGTAATCCCTGTTTTTTCAAATGCCTGATTGATTCCAAGGAAACCAGCTTTTACATTCAATAAATCCTGACTCGTTTCCAATAATAGAACATCGACTCCGCCGTCAATTAGCCCGCGTGCCTGCTCTTCATAATCTTTAGTTAACTCGAGGAAGGTCGTTCCGCCTGTTACACTTAATGTTTTTGTTGTTGGCCCCATAGAACCGGCAACATATCTCGGCCATGATGGGGTAGAATAGCTGTCTACAGCACGTTTGGCTATTTCTGCGGCAATTTTATTAATATCATAAGCTCTTGAGCCTAGACCATACTCATCAAGTACGATTTTCGTTGCGCCAAATGTATTGGTTTCGATTATATCTGCGCCTGCTTCTAAATACTGTCTGTGAATGGATTCAATGACATCCGGACGAGTGATATTTAGATTCTCATTACAGCCTTCTAATTGTTCTCCGCCAAAGTCGTCAGCAGAAAGATTTGCTTGTTGCAGCATCGTGCCCATGGCCCCGTCCATAATGAGAATTTTTTTGTTCATTTGTTCTGTTATTGATGCTTTAGACACGGTGTTTCCTCCTTAATCTCTCTGATGTTTGATTTGCATATTCGGATAATTCAACAGTCATTTCATATCGCAAAAACGGAGTGATGAGATAAATGCCGTTAAATAATTCAGCCGCAGTATCAATAAGTGATTTTGTTATGTTTATTCCTTCTTGTGCTGCTTTTATAGGGTCATCTTTATAGGTTGCCATACTATTACGTATTGAATCAGCAATTTTTATACCAGGTACTTCATGATGAAGGAATTCGGCATTTTTACTGCTTGTTAATGGCATTAATCCAATATAAATAGGAGTATCTAAATGTTTTGTTTCTTCATATATACTAATAATTTTTTCTTCTGAATAAACAGGCTGAGTAATAAAATAATCTGCACCATAGGTTATTTTTTTCTCAAGTCTTTGTACTGCTTTATCAAGCTGGCGTACATTTGGATTGAAGGCTGCTGCTACAGAAAATGAAGTTTTTTGCCCTAAATCCTTTCCGGAAAATGATAATCCTTCGTTAAATTGCTTAATCATTTGTATAAGCTCAAAAGAAGACACATCATATACGGAAGATGCTCCAGGAAAATCACCGACTCTTGCCGGGTCACCAGTAATCGCCAGTAAATCGTGTAATCCCAATGTATGTAATCCCATTAAATGGGATTGCAATCCAATGACATTACGGTCGCGACATGTAATATGAATGAGCGGACGTACCCCGGTTTGCTGCTTTACCAAATGGCCTAATGCCGAGTTGGATATTCTTGGTGAAGCTAGTGAATTATCTGCCATTGTTATGGCATCAATCCCTTTTTCTTTTAAGGCTTTCACACCTTTAAAATACTTCGTTGTATCTAGTTTTTTTGGCGGGTCTAACTCAACAATTACCGATGGTCTTTCTTTCACAATAGTTTGCAGAGGAAGATATTCACGTTCAATAGTTGGTGTGGAAATGACAATTTTCTCTTCCTTTATTTTTAGTGCTTTCTTCTGTACAGGCTCAGTATCTTTAAGCTCTAAGGCAAATGCACGAATATGCTCAGGCGTTGTACCGCAGCATCCGCCAAGTAAGCGGACACCCTGTTCACGAAAGGACTGAGCTGATTTTCGGAAATAGTCTGGATCGCCATCGTAATGGAAAACTCCGTCTGTATAAGCAGGCAGTCCGGCATTCGGATAGGCTGATAAGTATGCTTTGGACGGAATGGCAATTTGTTCTAATGCCATCAGCATATGATGGGGGCCAAAACGGCAATTTAAACCGACAACGTCAGCACCTAAGCTCTCTAGTCGATTTAAAGCTTGGCCGATAGTAGTATGATCCTGCAGTATACCCACTTCCTGCATGGATACTTGGGCAATAATGGGTATATCGGTTTCTTTTCTAGCAATCGCAAGAACCGTTTCTAACTCTTCTAAATCATAATAGGTTTCTAGTAAAATACCGTCTACGCCTTCAAGCAGTAAGCAGTATAGCTGTTCACGAAAACTTCTTTTGATTTCTTCGATTGAAATGGCTTGCGGGTTGATTCCGCGATTCCCGCCCATACTTCCAACAATATAAGCCTTTGATTGGACAGCTTGTTTAGCAAGTTGGACAGCTTTGCCATTGATTTCCTTTACAGAATCCTCTAAACCATAACGGCTAAGTTTTAAGTAATTAGCTGCATAGGTATTCGTTTGAATAATCTGTGCACCTGCGTCTAAATAAGCTTTATGGATATCCATAATCTGTTCTGAGTGTGAGAGGTTCAGCTGTTCAATGCAGCTGTCTTTTCCATAAGAATAAAGGAGAGTACCCATGGCGCCGTCAGCTATTAATATTTCATTTTCTAATCTTTTTAAAAAATTCATGTAATCATCCCCGGTCAAAAATTTATCCCACTCTTAACGGGCAGTAAGACCCCCATCTCAAGATTCTAAGTATACAAAAATAAAAGAAGATAGATGGGGATCAACTGCCCATAAAGGTCCGATTGGTTCAACTAATCATCAGTGGGGGATGAGGACCCCCCCACTGATGGAAGTTTTACTTTATTGCTTTACTTTATTAAGTGCATCGGAGAAATCCTTTATTAAATCTTCAGGATTTTCGAGTCCAACTGAAAGACGTAAGAGACTGTTTGTAATTCCACGCTGTGCTCGCTCTTTTTCAGGCATTGCTGCATGTGACATTTTTGCTGGATAGGAGAGGATGGACTCCACTGCACCAAGGCTTACTGCAAAAACAGGAATTTTTACATTTTCAACAAATGTTCTGAATACCGCTTCATTCTTTAAATCAAAAGATAGTACAGCACCGGCCGAAGATGCCTGCGCTTGCTGGATGTCATACTGTGGATGGTCAGCCAGGCCAGGATAATAAACTTTACTCACAAGTGGATGATCCTTGAAGAAGTTTGCTAATTTTTCAGCAGCTTGAACGGAATGCTCCAGGCGGACATGAAGTGTCTTTAAGCCGCGAAGAACAAGCCATGCATCTTGCACACCAAGAACAGCACCAAATGAATTTTGCAAGAAATAAAGTCTTTCAGCGAGTATTGGGTCCTTCACAACTGCGAGACCTGCCACAACATCACTATGACCTGATAAGAATTTAGTAGCACTGTGCAGGACGATATCAGCACCAAGTGTAAGCGGCTTTTGAATAGCTGGTGTTAAGAATGTATTGTCAACGAAAGTTAAAGCTCCAATCTCTTTAGCAAGGTCGCTAACGGCCTTAATATCTGTTACTTTCAATAACGGATTAGAAGGTGTTTCAACATAAAATAGTTTAGTGTTCGGTTGAATAGCTTGTTTGATTGCTTCAAGGTCAGTCATGTCAACGAACGTATGGCTGATTCCAAAACGGGTCAGAACCTGTGATACCATTCTAAAGGTACCGCCGTATACATCTTCAGAAATCACGACATGATCATCTTTAGACAGCAATAAAAAGGCTGTAGAAATGGCGGCCATTCCAGAGGAAAAAGCAAAACCGCGGCAGCCTTCCTCCAATTCTGCAATCACTTCTTCTAAAGCTTCTCTCGTTGGATTTCCGCTTCGGCTGTAATCGTATTTTCCAAATGTATCAATATCGTGTTGATGAAAAGTAGACGCGTGTTGTATAGGGACACTCACACCTCCTGTTGCTGGATCAAATTTATGTTTATTGTGAAGTAAATTTGTTTGGAATGTATATTGGTTACTCATGAATAACAATCTCCTTTTTAACTGCTGCCAATGATTGTGTTAAATCATTGATAATATCTTGTACATTTTCAATTCCTACAGAAAAACGTAATAAGCGATTATCAACACCTGTTTCGTTTCGGACTTCTTCCGGAATGTCTGCATGTGTTTGTGTAGCTGGGTAGGTGATAAAGCTCTCCACTCCGCCTAAACTCTCGGCAAAACAGATTAATTTTAGATTTTGTAAAAATGGGTTTACCCATTTTTCACTAATAATGCGGAAGGAAATCATTCCGCCGTGGCCTGGATAAAGCACATCGGTAATGCTTTCGTGCTTTTGTAAAAATTCGACAATTTCCTGGGCATTTTGCTCATGGCGCTCCATTCTCAAAGCAAGAGTCTTCATTCCGCGCATTAATAACCATGAATCAAATGGACTTAACACAGCACCTGCTGCATTATGGTATTTAGCCAGTTTTTCGCAAAGCTCAGTTCCTTTAGCAACAATTAAGCCAGCTAGGACATCGTTATGCCCTCCTAAATATTTCGTAGCACTATGAATCACGATATCTGCTCCAAGAAGAATCGGCTGTTGCAGGATAGGAGTATAAAATGTATTATCAACGATTAATAAGACATTGTGTTTTTTGGCGATTCGTGCCGCTTCAGAAATATCCGTTTGCTCCATGAGAGGGTTTGTCGGAGTTTCTAGGAAGATTGCTTTTGTTTGAGGGGTAATTTCCTTTTCAATATTCTGAATATCACTTGTATTTGTATAACGACATGTTAATCCCCACTTTTTGAAGCCTTCCTCAAGGATGCGGTATGTTCCTCCATATAAATCCTTCGATACAATCCATTCATCACCGGATTGAAATAGAGAAAGAACAGTTAAAATAGCAGCCATGCCAGAGCTGCAGGCATATCCGCGGTCTCCGCCTTCTAAATCTGCAATAGCTTCCTCAAGAATCTGTCGTGTTGGATTGGCCGTACGGCTGTAATCAAAGCCTGTTGACTGACCAATGCCCGCATGACGATAGGCAGTAGAAAAGTAAACAGGTGCACTCACAGTGCCAGTTGCTTCTTCACTTCTATTTCCAATTTGCGCTAGTTTCGTATCTGTTTTATACATATAATAACACTCCTTATTCTTCAGAAAGGGGAAGGGATGCACCTCCCTAACCGCCTTTTCATGTTGATATTTCTTATAAGTGTACTTGGTTTAAGAGGGATGCTTTTATCCAAAAGAAAAAGTCTTCTTAAAGAAGAAGACTTTAGTTTATTAAATAAACAGGACTTCTTCTTATCTTTCAAGTTTATGTATAAACTTGCTGGAATTAGCACCTTTTCAATACATGGGCATTGAAGGTTGCTGAGGTGTCCCTGGGCCATCCCCTCTACCTCTCTTGATAAGAAATCATGATTAATTTCTTAAACTTTACTACAATAGAATAAAACTTGCAATCATTTTTACAAAAATAACGATAATTTACACTTTTATAAATATCATTAAGTATCTAAATAACATAATAGTATTATTATGTAAATTAAAATAGAAGGATAATAAGAAGTTTGTAAAAAAAGAGTTCAGAAAATTCAATTTCCAATCGGTCGATGATTTGTAAAACAGGATAAACTCCTTGTAGTTATCATTTGCATGAATGTAAATGCTAATCATTTTCTAGCTCCAGCATCTACCCTTCTTGGGTCTAGGGCTGGAGCCTTTCTAATTTGTGAAGAAAGGTTCATAAACTTGGTTAAGAGTAAATAAACATGCTAGTAATCGTAAATTCTTTTTGAGAGGGGCCTGTTTTTCATGGTGATGCCTAAAAGGGAGCAGCATAGATTAAAAGATTTTTATGGTCCGAATCTTGGTTATGTAATAGACATGTATGAAAAATATAAGGAAAACCCTTTAGCTGTTGACGAGGGCCTGAGAAGCTATTTTCAAGTTTGGGAAAATGTGTTGAACGATGACGATAGAATGGAACAAAAACCGACCTACTCACTTGAATGGTTTCATAAGATACAGTCAGCCATCAAGTTGGCTGATAAAACACGCGATTATGGACATTTAGCGGCAGATATCTATCCTTTAAAGGATCATCTCCCAGAAAGCAGGCACCTGGAGCCTTCTTATTATGGATTAGAACCAGATGATTTAAAGTTGATTCCTGCTGAAATCATCTGCCAGTATGGATTAGATAATATTCAAAATGGACTGGATGCTTTTGAATATTTAAAAAGCGTGTACACAAGTAAGCTTGCCTATGAATTTCATCATGTGAGCAATATTGCTGAAAAAAAGTGGCTGCAGGAAAAAGTTGAGAAACATTTAATGCTAAATCATTTAAGCAAAGAAAAACAAATGAATTTGTTAAAGAGATTAACAGAAGTGGAGGAATTTGAACGATTTCTCCATCGAACCTATGTGGGCCAGAAACGATTTTCTCTAGAGGGGCTTGATACGCTGGTACCTTTAATAGATGAAATAATAGAAGAAACTGTCAAAGCCGGTACACACACCATCAATATTGGAATGGCTCATAGGGGGAGGTTGAATGTACTAGCCCATGTACTTGGAAAACCGTATGAAGCCATTTTTGCCGAGTTTCAGTATGCACCCAATAAAAAACTTGTCCCATCGGAAGGATCAATTGGAATAAATTTTGGCTGGACAGGAGATGTGAAGTATCATCTAGGATTAGACCGTCAGATAAAAAAGGAAAGTACCAAGACTGTACGATTAAATTTAGCTAATAACCCAAGTCATCTTGAGTTTGTCGGAGCAGTTGTTGAAGGTTTTACTCGTGCTGCACAGGATAATAGAACAGAAAGAGGCTACCCAAAGGAAAATCCAGAATCTGCATTATCTATTATCATTCATGGTGATGCTGCGTTTCCCGGACAGGGAATTGTAGCAGAAACACTTAATCTTGGAAACTTAAAAGGATATCGAACCAACGGAACCATTCATATTATCGCCAATAACACGATTGGCTTTACAACAGAATCTCATGATTCCCGCTCCACAAGGTATGCAAGTGATTTGGCCAAAGGGTATGAAATTCCAATTGTTCATGTAAATGCCGATGACCCCGATAGCTGTATACAGGCGGCAAAACTTGCCTGTGAATATCGCATGAAATTTCAAAAGGATTTTCTAATTGATTTAATCGGTTACCGCCGTTTTGGTCATAACGAAATGGATGAACCGATGATAACAAATCCACTCATGTACAAAATGATTCACAACCATCCAACAGTTAAAGAGCTGTATGGAAATAAGCTTCTGCAGAAGGGTGTGATAACAGGAAAAGAAAAGCAAACCATTGAAAAGTCAGTTATTGAGAAGCTGCAAGAAGCTTATGGAAAAGTAACAGTAGAAAAACAGCATGAGGCTGTCACTCAAAATCCTCCCCTGACAATCGAAAATGGATTTGGAAAAATAAAAACAGCTGTTTCAATGGAAAAGTTAGTACTTTTCAATCGAGAGCTTCATAGTTGGCCAGAATCATTCACCATCAATCAGAAGCTAGAGAAAATTTTGCAAAGAAGAAAATCTCTTTTTGAAATAGAAGGAAAAGTGGAGTGGAGTCTAGCCGAAACCCTCGCCTTTGCTTCCATACTTTCAGATGGAGTCCCGATAAGATTGACTGGCCAAGATTCCGAAAGGGGAACATTTGCCCAGAGAAATCTTGTCATTCACGATTCAAAGTCCGGTCAGTCTTATTCGCCGCTTCATATGTTATCAACGGCAAAGGCTTCCTTCGCTATTCATAACAGCCCTTTATCAGAAGGGGCAGTACTTGGATTTGAATATGGGTATAATGTTTTTGCTCCTGAGGCGCTTGTTCTTTGGGAAGCTCAGTACGGAGATTTTGCTAATTCTGCTCAAGTCATATTCGATCAATTTATAGCGGTAGGAAGGGCGAAATGGGGTCAAAAGTCAGGCTTAGTCATTCTTCTCCCGCATGGTTATGAAGGGCAGGGACCTGAGCATTCCAGTGGAAGAGTTGAACGTTTTTTGCTGCTTGCTGCAGAGAATAACTGGACATTGGCTAATTTAACTAGTGCAGCGCAATATTTTCATATTTTAAGACGTCAGGCAGCTATATTAAACTCAGATGTTGTTAGACCTCTCGTAATTATGACTCCTAAAAGTCTGCTTCGCAATCCATTGGTTGCTTGTACTCGTTTATCGTTAAGCCAAGGTGAATTTCTGCCTGTTATCGAGCAGCCTGGTTTGGGTAATGATGCCGAGAAAGTGGAAAGGGTTGTGTTTTGTACAGGAAAAATAGCGATTGATTTAACGCAGCAACTTAATCCCGAAACCGAAATGGGTTGGCTTCATATGGTTAGAATTGAAGAAATATATCCGTTTCCTGAGGAAGAGATTCGAGCCATTCTTCAACGGTATCCAAATCTTAAAGAATTGATTTGGGTACAGGAGGAGCCGAAGAATATGGGAGCATGGTATTTTGTTGAACCATTTTTAAGAAAAATGGGAGGACAAAAGAATATGTCAGTATCTTATATAGGAAGGCGCCGAAGGTCTAGTCCGGCAGAAGGTGACCCTAACGTTCATAAAAAGGAACAGGCACGAATCATCTCACAAGCTTTAACAAAAGGGGGAGGGTAATGTTGGCGGTTATAAAAGTACCTGAGCTGGCTGAATCAATTACGGAAGGTACAATTGTTCAATGGTTCAAAAAGGCAGGAGACCTCATCACGAAGGGGGATTATATAGCTGAACTCGAAACTGATAAGGTGAATATTGAAATTATCTCTGAATACAGCGGAATTCTTTCTGAAGTTAAAGTGATGGAAGGAAGTACGGTAAAAGTCGGAGAAGTAATCGCTGTCATAAAGGAAGACGAGGAGAAAGCGGATGTAACAATGACAGAGAAAAATAAAGAAGCTCATCTATCAGAGTCAGCCGTCGTCGAAAAAATCCAGTCCTATAATCAAACGGCTGCGATGAAGAAACCGCATCAGATTGTTTCTCCTGCCGCTAGAAAATTAGCCCGTGAAAAAGGAATTAATCTTAATTATATCCCCGCCATCGATCCATTAGGGAGGATTCGTCTACAGGATGTTCAGCGGTATGAGGCGTCTGTTTCTAGTCAATCAAAGCTGTCTTCATTGGAGGAAACAAAAAAAATTCTTGAAGTTGAAGAAAGGTCTGTTGAAAGAATTCGAATGAGCAGACGCCGGCAAACGATAGCCAGGAATTTAGTTGACACAAAGCAAAATACAGCGATGCTTACGACCTTTAATGAAATAGATATGACTAACTTGATAAAACTTAGGAATCGCCGCAAAAAACAATTCTTGCAGGAGTTTGGGGTTAAGCTCGGGTATATGTCCTTCTTTACAAAAGCTGCAGTTGCAGCTTTAAAAGCATTTCCATTGCTAAATGCAGAAATCCAAGATGATGTGATCCTGATAAAAAAGTATTATGATATCGGAATTGCAGTGTCTACGGATCAGGGATTAGTAGTCCCAGTTGTTCGAAATGCGGATAATAAAAATGTGACAGAAATAGAACGAGCTATTTTTGACCTGGCTGAAAAGGCGAGGAATAATCGCTTAGCAATCCGTGATTTGCAAGGCGGTACGTTTACGATTACAAATGGAGGAGTTTTTGGTTCTCTTTTGTCAACTCCCATTCTAAATGGCCCACAGTCTGCGATATTAGGCATGCACACTATTCAGCTCCGGCCAACAGCCATTGACGCGGAAAGAATGGAAAATCGCCAGATGATGTATGTCGCACTAACATATGATCATCGTTTAATCGATGGGAAAGAAGCCGTAACATTTTTAAACTATATAAAAGCTTTAATTGAAGATCCAGAATCGTTATTATTTGCTTAAAGCGTATAAAAAAGAGCAAAGGGGTTTCCTTTGCTCTTTTTTTATTGGCTTTGTTAAAGTACTGTGTTGATAAGCCAGATTTTTGACTCATTCGTGTGAAATGACCATACAGCTTAAATGAGTCAAAAATCAACAATATTATTTAACAAAGCCTTTTTATTAGTGTTTAATGGGCTTTAATCCACGTTTTTTTATTTCTACTTGCAATACCCTAATCCAGTCTTTATCATTACCTGATTTTAATGCATCACGATACGAAACGATTAATTGTTCGTTACTCATAATTTTCATTGTGCATACCTCCAAGGTAAAGGATAGAATATTCAATATTATTCTATTTTAAAGATTTTATGAAAATATTAAAAGGGAAATATTGAAAAATTCACTAATTTTTTAATGTTTAATTTCCAATGTGTTAACAAAATGTTCATTGAAGCCAAAAAATAATATATAGTTGCTCAAGAGAAAACTTACTTATATACTAAAGAGTAAATGGATATGAAGGAGATATAAGAATGATTCATTTAGACTGGCATGAACGTAAGACAATTAAAAAGGTAAAATGTATACATACGAACGCGAAAAAGTATATTGTTAATCATGTGTTGACTTCAGGGAAAACATACGATGTCAAAAATGAAACAGATGAGTTTTATTTCATTATTGATAATAATGGAAAAGTCGGCGGTTTTTACAAGGATTATTTTGAAAATGCATAAAAAAGCGGCTCATTACTGTTTGTTTTTTAAACAGTGATGAGCCGTTTTTTTGTTTATCTTTCAGTTGGGAATACACGGCGGACCAGTTGGCTAAATTCATCAAAAAATCCTGCAACAGGGCGTCCATTCCGGATATCCTCTGCATAGGATGTTGTTCTCTTATAAAAGTCAGGGTTAACAGAAACATACACATGTTTAATCTCAGGATAGGCTGCTTTTACCATATCAGAAATTTTCTTTTCCACATCGGAAGTTAGTCCGTTATTAGCGTTATCTGTTAATTTTGCTGCAACATAGGCATTGTCATTAGTAACAATTACATTTGCTCGATCGACCTCGCGCATCTGGGCAATTTTCTCGGCTGCCCGGTCAGCAACTTCCATGCGATTTTGACCGTTATTCATCGTATGCCCATTTTGGTCATTATCGGCAGTATTATTCGCAATATTTCTTGCTGTAATATCTCTATTTTGATTATTGTTAACATTACTTGTTGTGATCCGTCTATTTTGATTTTGATTGTTTTGATTATCAGAAACGGTCCGCAAATTGGCAGAGTCTTGGTTCATTTCACGTGTATTATTCATAGCTGTATCATCATCTGTTCCGCAAGCACACAGAACGAGTGAAGATAGGGAAATGGTCGTTAGTAAGGATTTCCAATTCATTTAAAAAAGCCCCCTTAAATAAATCGTACAATTATAGTTTGACAAGAAAGCTTTTTAATATTCGTTAATGGGAATGGGAGCGCGGGCTTAAAAGAGCGTACATAGAGAAAAAACATCCGCCCTTTGTGCAGGCGGATGCTTATCATCATGTCTTTTCGACATTTACAGTATTCATTTGATTTGAATTTGGGGTTGGGTACAGTTTTCGTCCAAGGTAGGTTTGAAAAATAAGAAAAATTCCGCCGGATACCCAATATAAAGGTAATGCTGCAGGAGCATTCAGTGAAACAAATACAATCATGATAGGTGACAGAAGTCCCATAAATTTCATTTGCTGCTGCTGTGCTGTTGGAATGGTCGAAAAGGAAACCCTAAATTGTAAATAATAAACAATACCGGCAAGTGCAGTAATCCAAATATCAGATTCACCAAGACTAAACCATAAAAATGAGTGAGTGGCTATTTCATGGGAATTACGAATCGCGTAATAAAAGGCCATTAGTATCGGCATTTGAATTAACATAGGCAAACATCCCATATTGAGAGGGTTAACACCATGTTTTTGATATAATCCCATCATTTCCTTTTGAAGGGATTGTTGCTCTTTTATATCCTTTGTTTCCTTAAGCTTTTTCTGAATAGCATCCATTTCAGGCTTTAATAAATCCATTTTTTCTTTCATACTTGCCTGCGTTTTATATTGTTTCAGCATTAATGGTAATAAAATGATTCGAACAAGCAGCGTGACTAAAATAATTCCTAAACCATAATTATCATGAAAAAGATGAGATGTCCAAATGATTAACTCTGTAAAAGGTTCAATAAAATAAGTATTAAAAGCGTTCATATTCACTATTTCCTCCAATTATTTCATTTTTTAATAAAAGGTTGAGGAAATAGTATAATCAGGTTCATCACCTAGATCTTTTTTTCTTCTTATATATTTTAATATCCACATGAGTTGAATATTAAAGGGAATTTGGCTTATTCTCTGCAATAAAAGGTTTTTACTGTTAAACAGTACGTCAGAAGATGTGTAAATGGATTCAATGAATTTAAATTCAATATTCCGCATCCATAGCAATTTAACGGAAAGACCAAATAGGATACTTATATACAACGTATAATCTACCTGTAGATTTGCAGTATCCAGTAAAAATTCTAACAAATATTTCACCTCAATATTGCGTATGAATAGCATGTATTTGGTGCAAGTATAATCGATTTTGGTTCATTTAGCAATGGAGAATACAAACAGAGCCATATGGGAAATTGGATATAAAATCTGTTAATTAGACAACTATCTGTAAAAGGCTATAATATGAATAGAAAAAAGGAGGGATTTACATGAGTATGCAAAAGAAAATTATGAACGAGTTACATATTCAGCCTGTCATCGATCCAAAAGCGGAAGTACAAAAGAGAATTCAATTTTTAAAGGAGTATCTTTTAAAAACAAAAGCAAAGGGGTATGTCCTTGGGATAAGTGGAGGACAAGACTCATCTCTTGCTGGAAGACTTGCCCAGCTAGCTGTTGAAAGCTTGAGAGCTGAGGGACATGATGTGAAGTTTATTGCTGTACGGCTTCCTTATGGAATTCAAAAGGATGAAGATGATGCCCAGGCCGCTTTGGATTTTATTCAGGCGGATAAAGTATTGACATTTAATATTGAAAAAGCAGTTGATGCTGTAAAAGCTGAGTACGACAGTAACATAGAGGGTGCCCCGTTAAGGGATTATCATAAAGGGAATGTAAAAGCCAGAATGAGAATGATTGCCCAATATGTCATTGGAGGTCAAGAAAATTTACTTGTCATCGGTACAGATCATGCAGCAGAGGCTGTGACAGGTTTTTATACAAAATATGGAGATGGGGGCGCAGACCTTGTTCCGCTTGCAGGCTTAACGAAAAGACAGGGGAAAGAATTGTTAAAGGTATTGGGAGCGGAAGAGAGAATTTATTTAAAGGTTCCAACTGCAGATTTATTAGATGAAAGACCTGGTCAGGCAGATGAAACAGAGCTTGGCATTTCGTATGAAGAATTGGATGATTACTTAGAAGGTAAAACTGTACCTCCTGAAAGTGCGGAGAAGATTGAGAAGAGATACCAAGCCTCTCAGCATAAAAGGGAAATGCCGGCAACGATGTTTGATGACTGGTGGAAATAGGTAGTGAAAAGGTTAGGGGAATAATGTCAAAAAAGTACTTTCCTTATTAGGTCAGTACTTTTTTGTAAAACGTCAACGATTTGGTTAGAATTTCATAAGCTAGATTAACTTTCTCGTCACTTGGCGGTTCGATATTTTTGAGAGGATACTCGAGCCCAAGTGCCTCCCATTTATATACGCCAAGCTTATGATAAGGAAGGATTTCAAGTTTCTCGACATTCTCGAGCATGCCGATAAATTCACTAAGCTCTTTTAAGTCATTTTCATCATCTGTAATAGAAGGGACGAGAACATGGCGTATCCAGACAGGAATTTTGCGCTCAGATAAGAGCTTAGCGAATTGGATAATATGATCGTTCGCCATTCCTGTTAATTGAATATGTTTTTTTCGATTGATGTGTTTTAAGTCCACTAATATTAAATCGGTATAGTTCAACAATTCGTTTAGCTGTTCTTGGAACAGGGGAGCCGTTGAATAGCAGCCGCCAGATGAATCAATTGTTGTATGAACCCCAATCTTTTTGCATTCTTTAAATAATTCAATCAGAAAGGGCATTTGCAACAACGGCTCTCCGCCACTGACTGTAATGCCGCCGCCTGAAGCTTCAATAAAAGGGAGATATGAAGTTAAATCCTCCATAATGTCAGCTACAGACATTTGTTTTCCTGTTCCGATTTCCCAAGTGTCTGCGTTGTGACAATATTGACAGCGGAGCAGGCATCCTTGTGTAAAGACGACATAACGGATACCAGGTCCGTCTACAGTACCGAATGACTCAATGGAATGAATGTTTCCATGCATGTTAATAATCTCCCTTCAAAAAATGCTGCAATGAATACTTAATTATGAAATCAAAAGGATACACTTTGATAAGTGTCATTAAGAAAATTCAAAGAGAAGGGGGAAGCCCTTCTCTTTCATGACTAATAAACATTATGCAAGGACAGGTTCTTTTTGCGCAGCTTGTGACATGCTTTCATGGAATGTACGATTAATAACATCAATTTGTTGTTCACGAGTAAGCTTAATAAAGTTAACGGCATATCCTGATACACGAATGGTTAATTGCGGATATAATTCTGGATGTTCAACAGCATCTAACAATGTATCACGGTTTAATACGTTCACATTGATATGATGTCCGCGTTTCATTATATAACCATCAAGCATGGCAACAAGGTTCCTTACTTGTGTTTGTTCTTCTTTTCCAATGGCCTTTGGAGTAACCGTAAAGGTATTAGAAATACCATCTAATGATGACTCATATGGTAATTTGGACACGGAAGTAAGCGATGCTAGAGCTCCTTTTGTGTCGCGGCCATGCATTGGGTTAGCTCCTGGTGCAAATGGTTTCCCTCCTTCGCGTCCATCAGGTGTTGCACCTGTTTTCTTACCATATACTACGTTTGATGTAATGGTTAATACGGATTGAGTTGGAACGGCGTTGCGATAGGTTTTATGTTTTCTAATTCTGTTCATGACTCCTTCAACAAGTCCAACAGCTATTCCATCGACGCGATCATCGTTGTTTCCATATTTAGGGAAGTCACCTTCAATTTCGTAATCAATAACAAGACCGTTTTCATCACGAATCGTTTTCACTTTGGCATATTTAATCGCACTAAGTGAGTCAGCTGCAACAGAAAGTCCAGCAATACCACAAGCCATTGTACGAAGAATTTCGCGGTCATGAAGAGCCATTTCAATTCTTTCATAGCTGTATTTATCGTGCATATAGTGAATCACATTCAATGTATTTACATATAATCCACATAGCCAATCAAGCATTTTGTCAAATTTCTGCTTCACCTCTTCGTAATCTAAATACTCAGAAGTAATTGGCCGGTAGGACGGTCCTACTTGAGTCTTTTTCTTTTCATCAACACCGCCGTTAATGGCATATAATAAAGCCTTTGCAATATTTACACGTGCTCCGAAGAATTGCATTTGTTTACCAATTTTCATTGCGGATACACAGCAAGCAATGCCATAATCGTCGCCCCATAATTCTCTCATCATGTCATCGTTTTCGTATTGAATAGCGCTTGATTTAATGGACATTTTTGCAGCATATTCCTTAAAACCTTCAGGTAATTTTGTAGACCAAAGAATTGTTAAATTTGGCTCTGGGGCAGGTCCTAAATTATCTAGTGTGTGTAAGAAGCGGAAAGAGTTCTTTGTCACTAGTGGACGGCCGTCAAGAGTCATACCTGCGATGGATTCTGTTACCCAAGTTGGGTCACCGCTGTACAATTCATTATATTCTGGTGTTCTTGCAAATTTGACAAGACGTAGCTTCATAACAAAATGGTCAACCAATTCCTGCGCTTCTTTTTCTGTTAGAGTACCATTCTGTAAATCTCTTTCGATATAGATATCTAAGAAAGTAGATGTACGTCCAAGACTCATAGCTGCTCCGTTTTGTTCCTTAATAGCTGCCAAGTATCCGAAGTATAACCATTGGATGGCTTCTTTAGCATCCTTTGCAGGTTGGGAAATATCATAGCCATAAGAAGCAGCCATTTGTTTTAATTCTTTTAAGGCGCGGTATTGTTCACTGTATTCTTCGCGGTCACGGATGACATCATCTGTCATCGTACCATCACCAATATATTGATATTCTTTAAGTTTTTCCTGCATTAAGAAGTCAACACCATAAAGAGCCACGCGACGATAGTCGCCAATAATACGGCCGCGGCCGTAAGCATCTGGCAGGCCTGTGATAACACCAGCGGAACGAGCTGCTCTCATTTCTGGTGTATATGCATCGAAAACACCTTGGTTATGTGTTTTACGATAATCAGTAAAAATATGTTCAACTTCTTCATCTAATTCAAATCCATATGATTCTAAAGCTGTTTGTGCCATACGGATTCCGCCAAAAGGCATTAATGAACGTTTAAAAGGTTTATCGGTTTGGAAACCAACAATTGTTTCAAGTTCTTTATCTAAATATCCAGGTCCATGCGATGTAATAGTAGAAACAATTTTTGTATCGGCGTCTAACACGCCGCCAGCTTCACGTTCTTTTTTAGATAGTTCCATTACTTGATTCCAAAGTCTTGTTGTTGCTTCAGTCGGACCTTCTAAAAAGCTATCATCACCTGTATAAGGAGTAAAATTCTTAAGAATAAAATCTCTTACATTCACTTCTTTTTGCCAAACTCCATTTATAAAACCTTTCCATTGTTCCATTGTCATGTCACCTCATAGGTTTATAATAATTAATTAGTGATACAATTTCTATATAATTAATATAACAGATTGTTTGTTAAAAGAATCACATAAGATATGAACATTTTATGAATGTTATTAATGAATGTTGATAAATAAAGGTTTATTATCTTTTGGAGTATTTGGATATTTTTAAAAAAATATTTAAATTATAAAATCTGTATTACAAACAAATTCCTTAATTGTTATACTGTTATACAAAAACAGACTAGGGATAAATGACAATACTTATCCCTAGCCTGTCTAGATTTGATATCAAATTGATTTGTGGGAAATGGTGATGAAAGGAATATATAGATCCAACTTATTAAATCGACAGAGGAATTCTTTTTCTATCATATATGGGTAGTGAATGGTTCTTCCGCTAGATATTTGAATCATCCGTGTGAAAAGTCCTTTTCACACGCCTTTCAGCTCCGCTGAAAGGTTGCGATATGGTCGTGAAACGGGAGGAGAAAACGAGTTTTCTCCTCCCGTTTCACGACCATATCGCTTAGATGAGTCAAATATCCACTAGTATCTGTCGAAATATTAAAAAGGACATATATACAAAAAATTATTTTACTATTATATAAGCAATCATTGGTCCTTCATGATGCTTATCAGCGTGGGTAAGACAGATTAATCGGTAAATCCCTTTTTCCTGAAATTGAAGTGGGACTATCGTTTCTTCTCCTTTTTTAACCGTTCCTTTTATATTTGTATTTTCAATGATAAAAGGGTGTTCTTTTCCGTTTATACCTAAAATAGATAAATGAACCTGTTCGCCGGTTTTCAAGAAGATTGTTCCAGGATCCCAGCGGTAGGCTTCCAGTTTTGTACCATCTTGTAACTCAGAAGAGAATTCACCTGTCACAAGGTGGATTTTTCGTATATCTGTCCCTTTTTCTGCTTGATCCTCTTGTTTAAATACGACCTCGTTTTCCTGGTTAATAAAATACCATCCGCCTGCAGAAGCTAAGATGACCATAAAAATAATACAGTACCATAATATCCGCTTTTTAATGATAATAAGTTTCATAAGTTCCTCCCTGCGTAAGGCTGTTATCTAAATAAAGTCCTGGTAAGTATTATATGCGGACAAGGGATAGGAACTTGTCATTAAATTTGAACTTTCTTTTTAGAAAGACTTAAATGAATAATATATCTCTTGGGATGTTACATTTTTTCTTTCTATTAGAATAAACATTTTGTATGAAACAAGGATTTCTTTTTGACAATAGGCAAGTAAAGTTATAATGTTTTATTATTATGTTTCATATGGATAAAAAACCTTGGAAATACAGGTAAATGGTTAAATCGGCGGATTATTCGTTTAAGCAGTGCCAATCGTTTTCTTGTACATAATACTAATGATATCGGAAAGGTGTGTTATTTTGATTCATTTATATACTCATAATGATTTAGATGGTCTAGGATGCGGAATATTAGCTAAAATTGCCTTTGGTGAGGAAGTGGAGGTTCATTATAACTCGGTAGCTAGAATTAATTCGCAGGTTGAACGTTTTTTTGAATTGACGAAGTCAAATCAGGTAAATGAAAATACGATATGGATTACAGACCTTAGCGTCAATGAGGCAAACAGTAAACGTATTGAACTCTTTGTTCAAGAGGGAGGAAAAGCACAATTCATTGATCATCATAAAACTGCCTTGCATTTAAATGAATATAGTTGGGCAAAGGTAACTGTTGAATATGATGATGGAAGACTAACGTCTGCTACATCATTGTTTTATGATTATTTATTAGAAAATAAGTGGGTAACAGCAAAGGGGTCAATAAATGAATTTGTCGAACTTATCCGGCAATATGATACATGGGAATGGGAAAAAAACAATGAAATAAAAGCTAAACAATTGAATGATTTGTTTTCTCTTCTATCGCTTGATGAGTTTGAGGGGAAAATGCTAGAAAGACTAAAATCAGAAGATACATTCTCTTTTAATGAATTTGAACAGCAATTGTTAAAAATGGAAGAAGAGAAGATAAACCGCTATATTCGTAAAAAAAATCGCGAACTTGTCCAAACCTTTATTGATGATCATTGTGTTGGAATTGTACATGCAGAAATGTACCATTCCGAACTTGGGAATGAGCTTGGTAAAGAAAATAGTCATCTTGATTATATAGTCATCTTGAACATGGGCGGTAAAAAGGTTAGTTTTCGCACGATTCATGATCATGTGGATGTTTCTGCGGTGGCAGGTAAATTTGGGGGAGGAGGACACGTGAAGGCTTCAGGGTGTACAATGAATGAAACAGCCTACAAGCTATTTGTTCACGAAGTTTTTCCACTAGATCCTTCTAGATTGGATGCCCCAAAAAATCAGCACAACCTAAAGAATAATCCGGAAGGTTCACTGTATGAAAATAACAATAGAGAGAAATGGTTCATTAGAGAACACAATAATCAGTGGATTGTTGAGAGTGGCAGCAAAACATTGCCGCTGTCATTTAACAGTTTTACAGAAGCTGAACACTTTGTCAAAAGACAATACAATGCGGCCTTATCAAGAGATGATCAATATGCCGAATATATAAAAAATAGTAAAAAAGGATAAATAGTTCGCTTCAAATGTTTATCTATACATTAGGCTATGTTAGCGCATTGTGTTGATAAGTCAGATTTTTGACTCATCCGTGAGAAATGGACATTTCTCACGCCTTTCAGCTGTGCTGAAAGGTTGCTGTATGGTTAGAAATCAACAATGTTAATAAACAAAGCTATAAATTTAAGAAAGAAACTCATTTATAACTGAGCATAAGAACTTTAGAAATTCGGCACTATAAAGGTGGAGGTGTTGAAAATGGGAAAACGCAAACAAGATCCGTCAAAAACCGGATTAAGCTCATCCCGGGTAGAAGGACAAGGAACAACAACAGTGGAAACGGGTATGAAGGAAGTTTCCTCTGCACGAAAAAAAACAAAACAATTATAAAGAAAAAGCAAAGGGATTCCCTTTGCTTTTTCTTTTTGAAATAACGGTTAATTTTGATACATGGCTGCAATTTGTTTTTGCAGGTCGCTGTCTTCTAAATATTCATCATAAGTCATTTGTTTATCCACCATACCATTTGGTGTAATTTCAATGATTCGGTTTGCGATAGTTTGAATAAACTGATGGTCATGTGAAGAAAAGATGAGAGAACCTTTAAAGGCAATAAGCCCATTATTTAAAGCAGTAATTGATTCAAGATCCAAATGGTTTGTTGGTTCATCTAACAATAATACATTAGCCCCGCTTAGCATCATTTTTGAAAGCATACAGCGAACCTTTTCTCCTCCAGAAAGAACACTTGCTTTTTTCAACACCTCTTCACCGGAGAATAACATTCTTCCTAAAAATCCTCTTAAAAAGCTTTCGCTATCATCTTTAGGTGAAAATTGGCGTAACCAATCAACAAGATTTAAATCTCCATTTTCAAAATAGTGGGAGTTATCTTTTGGAAAATAAGCTTGCGATGTTGTGACTCCCCATTTAAAAGTCCCGCTGTCTGCTTCCATTTCCCCCATCAAAATTTTGAATAAAGTTGTTTTAGCTGTTTCATTTGCTCCAACTAAAGCGATTTTGTCCTCTTTATTCATGATGAAGCTAATATTATCTAATACCTTAACGCCATCAATCGTTTTGGAAATACCTTCCACACGTAATAAATCATTACCGATTTCACGATCAGGTGAAAAGCCGACATAAGGATATTTGCGAGAGGATGGTCTAATATCATCTAAGGTAATTTTATCAAGCAATTTTTTTCGTGAGGTTGCTTGTTTAGACTTAGACGCATTTGCGCTAAAGCGGGCAATAAAGTTTTGTAGTTCTTTAATTTTTTCTTCCTTTTTCTTGTTTGCATCTTGAGCCATTTTTAGAGCCAATTGACTTGATTCATACCAGAAGTCATAGTTTCCTACATAAATTTGAATTTTTCCAAAGTCAAGATCGGCAATATGTGTACAGACTTTATTTAAGAAATGACGGTCATGGGAAACCACGATAACAGTGTTTTCAAAGTTGATGAGAAATTCCTCAAGCCACTGTATGGCTTTAATATCTAGATGGTTTGTAGGCTCATCAAGTAAAAGAACATCTGGTTTTCCAAACAGAGCCTGGGCAAGTAATACTTTCACCTTTTCGCCACCAGAAATATCTGCCATTTTTTTGTGGTGAAGCTCTTCTTCGATACCGAGTCCTTTTAATAGAATGGCTGCATCTGATTCAGCTTCCCATCCATTTAATTCAGCAAATTCTCCTTCAAGCTCTGCTGCTCTCATGCCATCTTCATCTGTAAAGTCTGCTTTCATATAGATAGCGTCTTTTTCCTGCATGACTTCGTAAAGGCGGCTGTGACCCATAATAACGACTTTTAAAACTTCTTCTTCTTCATATTCAAAATGATTTTGTTTTAATACAGCCAAACGTTCGCCTGGTCCGAGCTGGACAGACCCTGATTGCGGCTCAAGATCACCAGACAAAATTTTTAAAAATGTGGATTTGCCTGCTCCATTTGCGCCAATTAATCCATAACAATTTCCTGGCGTAAATTTAATATTTACATCTTCAAATAATTTACGATCTCCATAACGAAGACCTACATTGCTTACAGTAATCATTTACATTTATTCCTCCAAAACACAATATGACACGATTATACCATTTTTAGTGAAGAAGAACACCTTTCATGGTAACAAATAGAGTATGAAGAGATTAATGGAAGAATAAGGAGCGAGAAAAGGGGTAAAAAATGAGGTAAGGAAAAAGTAGTATATTTTATAAAATTGTAAATGATTGCAGGAGAACAGTAGAATGAACTCGTATTAATAGTTAAGGAAGAGCGGTTGTCATTCAATTACTACTATTCATTCACTTTTATTTCATATTTACCATGTACAATTAAATCATAGAGATTATTAAAGGGGTTTTTAGTATGCCTAGCAAACAGCTAATTGATTTAGTGAATCGGTTGAAAAAGTCGGGGATACAAATCAGCTTTTCAGAGCCGCGCTCCAAAATTTCATTGTATTTACCTGATAAGACTGATCTGCCGCGGGAAATAGGAGACCATTCGCTTCACCCTGATGGGAAAAGAAAGAGAAATCTGACCGTTCTTAAGTTTATATGAAAAACAGGCATGAATGCTTGGCGTTCTTGCCTGTTTTTCATATTATGTGCTAGTAAATCTTTGTTTACTAATCTTTAGTCATAATCATATAGATTTCTTTTCTTCATTAATTAGGAACAATTCCTTAATATAGAATAAACTTAGTGATTCAAATCATTTTTATTGAAATCGTGTTATAATAATTAAGAAGGAGAAAGTTTTGAGCTTTAAATATTTTATTTCGCATAGATGAAATCAGTTTCATTTTTATAGGTAAAACGACTAATGTACTCAACTGTATTTTTTTGATTTTCTGTTAAATTTTAATAATTTGTTCATACTAATAAAAGGCAAATAATTATTTACCCCATACAGCTCATATGGGGTATCCAAAAATGGAGTGGTTCAATTCTTATCGTATGTGGAAGAGGACTTTCATAAAAAACTAGGGGGCGATTCCGATTTTTTTTAACAGAAAAGGTCAGGATGATAAATTAGAAAATATTATGGAGGATGTTGAAGTATATTCCTGCAGTGATTCTGTCTGTAACGGTTGGATGAGGAAGGACTTTGCATCCGATGATTTGAAATGTCCTTTATGTGGTCATGAAATGACAATGGAGGTTCGGGAGCTGCCTAAGATATAAACTACACTTTATGTGTAGTTTTTCTTTTGGATTGCATACTTTCATAGGAGGAAAAAAAGTGTTTAAAAGTTATTGCAGGAAACAAATATTCACGGAAAATTCACAATTGAAGCGTTTACAATTGATGATTATCAGCTATAATAAAAGTGTAGAGAAGAGAAATAAACGCTCTACAAATACATTAACACTTTTGGAGGCTCAACCATATAGTGTTCGTTTCGTTTAAGAAATGAAAAACTATACCTTTTCAAAGCAATCGTAACGGTATTGTTGACAAAAAAGAAATGTTTTTCGCGATTGTTGAGTTGAAAAGGAGCTTCAAAAAATTGAATACAAGGGGGAATTCAAGCGGAATAGAGTGGAAAATAAGCCTATAATATTGAAAGGAGCATAACGGAATCGTTTCATTAAAGGTAGTAAGTAAACGATGAAATGTATCTTTAACTGTAAACAGTCTAATAAAGTTATTACGCCAGTGGTTAAAAATGCAAAATAGCTATATACAAGCAGTTAAGAGTTATGACTAGTTTTTAATAATTATACGCTCATAATAGACTCTAAGCCCCAAAATAATCATATTCAATAATGTGAAATGATTATTTCGCTGAGGGATATGGTTAGAATTCAAAATGCCCTTGAAAACTAATTATCGTTTGGGAAAATCGATAATGCAGTAGTCAAATAAGTGATAGCGAAACAAACACACATTGGCTGAAAAGCTAGTATTTAGTGAAAAGAACGCAGGTTATTTTTGAGAAGTGTTCGCGTATCAGCTGATGACAGTGGTTGGGTCTCCAAAGGTGTTAATAGAAAAGCCCTCCTTAACCGGAGGGCTTTTTTCTGTGTTTTACATGTACTTAAAAGTCAAGTTTGTGGTTATTCGGTCTTTTTTGAGAGGCAGCGATCACATTCCATTAAATGTGATTCAATTTGCTCGTTTACTGTTTGACCACACTCAGGACAGATTTTGCTTGTTAATCCATTCATTTTATCCTCTCCTTTTATAATACAGTATTATTATTTTTCTTGTTGTTATAATACAGTATACATGAAAGCGAGAGAAAATAACATAGTTTTTTTAAAAAAAGTCTGAAAATTTTTATTTTTATCTATTCTGCTTATTCGTTTTATTTTGGAATACTCGTACACTTTTAGGTTAGTCTTTTCAATTATATTTAATATAAGCTAATATTAGTAAAGAAAAGATAAACCTTTCATAAAGATTAGAGGAGATGAAATGGAAAGATTTCGACCTATTTGGAATGTAATAAATAAAATTTGGCAGCGTGTAAGTCCTCCTGTGATTAAGATATTAAAACAAGTATTGGAAGTGATTAGGCGTTTTTGGAGAAAAACACACCTGACACAAATTCTATTATTAAGCGGTCTACTGCTTGTTTTATTAACGATTCTCTTTTTTGCATTTACTGCTTCACAGGCAAATGTTCAGTCCCTGCGGGAAGGTTTAACGCAAACCACCGTTATTTATGATAAAGACGGTGATGTAGCAACGAAGGTTGATACCAATCGAACAGAAGGAATTGATGTGAAGGACCTGCCCGCACATGTTTCTAATGCAGTTATTGCTATTGAGGATCGCAGGTTCGCAGAACATAATGGCTTCGATATTAAAGGTATGACAAGAGCGTTTTTTAATAATCTTTTTGCAGGAAGTATTACGGGCGGGGGCAGTACCATTACACAACAACTTGCCAAAAATGCCTTACTTTCACCAGAACAAACTTACCGCAGGAAAATAGAAGAGTTATTTTTGGCTATTGAAATTGAAAAAAACTATTCAAAAGATGAAATATTAAGCATGTACTTAAATCAAGTTTTTTTTGGAAGCGGCTCATGGGGAATCGATCAAGCAGCAAAGAAATATTTTAATAAGAACATCAGCAACGTGACAATAAGTGAAGCTGCAATGTTGGCTGGGCTGCTTCAGTCACCGTCAGCGCTTGATCCTTATCGCCATTATGAGCGGGCGATGAAAAGAAGAGATGTTGTTCTACTGAGTATGAAAGAGCAAGGGTTTATTACAAACGATGAGTATAATGAGGCTAAGAATGAAAAGATTATTTTAGAAGACGGCGGCGGAAGCTATATCAAGCGTAAATATCCTTATTATGTTGATGCTGTATTAGATGAAGCTATCTCTACCTATGGGCTTACACAGGAAGAAATCATGACACGGGGTTATCGTATTTATACGGAAATGGATCAAAATATTCAATCGATGTTAGAGCAAGTGTATAATCGGGAGTCTATCTTCCCAGCTGGAAAAGGGGAAACGATTGTTCAAAGCGGCTCCGTACTTTTAAATCCTAAAACAGGGGGTGTTCTCGGGCTTGTAGGAGGCAGAGGGGATTATGTGTTCCGCGGCTTTAACCGGGTTACCCATATGAAAGCGCAGCCCGGGTCAACATTGAAGCCGCTCGCTGTTTTTACTCCTGCACTTGAGGAGGGTTATGAAACGACTTCTATTCTTAAAGATGAACCACTCCAAATTGGTGATTATGCACCGGAGAATTTTTCGCGAACCTTTCAAGGGGAAGTCTCTATGTATGAAGCGGTAGAGCAATCATTAAATGTTCCAACCGTCTGGCTTCTAAATGAGATTGGGTTAGAAAAAGGGATGGCTTCATTAGAGAAATTTGGAATACCAATTGAACCTGATGATCATTATCTAGGGATTGCATTAGGAGGTATGAGTAAAGGGGTTTCTCCGTTGCAATTAGCTGAGGCCTATACGGTTTTTCCAAATGAAGGGAAAAGAGAGGAAGCTCATTTCATCACAAAAATTATCGGACCAACAGGAAATGAAATAGCTAAGTATAAGAAGGAAACAACAAGAGTAACATCGAAAAAAGTTGCGAAGGATATAACATCCATGCTGCTTGGTGTTGTTGAGTCAGGAACAGGAAAAGAAGCCCAGATTCATGGCATGGAGCTGGCCGGTAAAACAGGGTCTACGCAGCTTCCTTACCATGATATAAACGGTACGAAAGATCAATGGTTTGTCGGTTATACGCCAAATATTGTCGGTGCAGTTTGGCTTGGGTATGATCAGACAGACAGAGAGCATTATTTATCATCGAGCAGTTCTGAAACAGTAGTTCCAATATTTAGAACCATTATGGAAAGTATAAAGCCTTATATTGAAGCAGAAGAATTTTCAACGGATTCTGTTCGTACCCAACAAGTAGAGGAAGAGTCAGATTATCAGGAGTTGTTGAAGGACCAAACGGATAAATGGAAAGAGAAGCTGAATGAAGAGGCTCCAAAGTGGAAAGAGAAATTGAATCAAGGAATAGATGATGCTATAGATATGGGCAGAGAATGGAAGAATCTTATCGAAAATTACATTGAACCTTAAAAGAGTTATATTGGATAAAAAATGATAAAATAAATATTTTTCAAAATAATTTATATTTAAAATTTGATATTTTGTGATAAAGTATTACTATCAGTTTTTTCATAATTTAGTTTTATATTTAGATTGGAGACGAAAATCATGTCAAACAAAAACATTAGTATCACCCTAACCACAAATAAAAAACAAAAACCTGATGTTAATAATCTTGTATTCGGTAAGGTTTTTACTGATCATATGTTTGTGATGGATTATTCATCAGATAAAGGCTGGCATGATGCGAAGATTATCCCTTATCAACCTATTACCATTGAACCATCTGCCATGATTTTTCATTATGGACAAACCGTATTCGAGGGTTTAAAAGCATATTTTTCAGCAGAAGGAAAAGTATTGTTATTTAGACCTGAAAAAAATATGCAAAGATTAAACCAATCAAATGATAGACTTTGTATTCCTGCTATTGATGAAGAGCTAGCGCTTGAGGCATTGAAAGAACTTATTAATATTGATCGTGAATGGATACCTCAGGCAGAGGGAACCTCTCTCTATGTTCGTCCATTTATTATATCTACTGAGCCGACTCTAGGAGTTCATCCAGCAAATAATTATAAATTTATGATTATTATGTCACCTGTTGGTTCTTACTATAAAGAAGGTATCCATCCAGTTAAAATAGCTGTTGAAAATAAATATGTTCGTGCGGTAGCAGGCGGAACAGGTCAAGCCAAAACGGCAGGCAACTATGCGTCAAGTTTAAAAGCACAGGAAGTGGCGGAAGAAAAGGGATATTCACAGGTGCTATGGCTTGATGGAGTGGAGAGAAAGTATATTGAAGAAGTAGGAAGTATGAATATTTTCTTTAAAATTGACGGTGAAGTAGTCACTCCAGAATTAAATGGAAGTATTTTAGCTGGTATTACAAGAGATTCTATCATCCATTTATTAAAGCACTGGAATGTACCGGTTGTTGAAAAAAGAATTTCAATTGATGAAATATTTCAAGCGTATAAAGATGGCCGTCTAGAAGAGGTATTTGGCACAGGTACGGCAGCGGTTATTTCACCAGTGGGAGAATTATTCTGGAATAATGAAAGAATCATCGTAAATGGTGGCAAAACAGGCGAGTTGTCTATGAAATTATATAATACGTTAACAAGTATTCAGCTTGGAAAAGAGTCTGATCCATTTGGCTGGGTTGTGGAAGTAGAGCAGAAGGTTGTTGAAAATAAATAAAAGATTCTATTAAAGAAGAGAAGAGAGAGGAAACAGCATGATAAAAGCCATTTTTTTTGATCTTGATGACACACTTCTTTGGGATCAACGAAGTGTGAAAGAAGCATTTACTGCAACTTGTCAAGTGGCGGCAGATAGCTATCAAGTGGACCCTGAACAACTTGAAGAGTCTGTTAGGGAAGAAGCAAGAAAACTTTATTCGAGTTATGAAACGTATCCTTTCACGCAAATGATTGGTATCAATCCTTTTGAAGGTTTATGGGGAAACTTTTTAGATGATCATGAGCAATTTCGTAAAATGAAGGACATTGTCCCAGCTTATCGAAAAGAATCATGGAAAAAAGGCTTAGAGCGGCATGGAATTAATGATGATGAATTTGCTGCCCTCTTAGCTGAGCGCTTTCCTGAAGAAAGACGCCGCAGACCATTTGTGTACGATGACAGTTTTTCTGTATTAGATCAATTGAAAGGGAACTATAAATTATTATTACTTACAAATGGTTCACCTGACCTTCAGCAAACAAAGCTTACTATTACACCTGAACTCGTTCCTTATTTTGATCAAATCGTCATATCAGGCGCCTTTGGAAGAGGGAAACCTGATCCAACCATTTTTGAGCATGCACTGTCGTTGCTCAATCTTCAAAGGGATGAAGTGTTAATGGTTGGGGATAATTTAATGACGGATATATTAGGTGCCTCGCGTGCAGGAATTAAATCCGTTTGGATTAACCGAACGAATAAAGAACATAATGAAGTCGTTCCTGATTATGAAATTAAGCAATTAGATGAGCTGTTTACTATTTTAGAAAGCCTAAAGGGAAGTAAAGTAGAGTAAATCAAATAGCCTCGGGTTCAGTCGTGAACCGAGGCTATTTGATTATTATATATAAAAGTCATAAGCTCCCTATTAAAAATCATACATATATGTAAAAATAAAGGCAGCATAAATAATAGAAAAGGGTGATCATATTGGGTAGTGCATTAGCAGGAAAGCATATCGTGCTTGGAGCATCACGTAAGACAGAGGAAATGACCATATTAATTGAAAAACAAGGAGGAACAGCCGCAATACGTTCTCTCCAAGGAACAGTATATAAAGCGGATGAGGAGGTAAAGCGCGATCTTGAAGATTTTGTTGATTCGGGGGCTGACTGGGTTATCTTTACAACGGGTATTGGCTTTCAGGCTTTACTGGATTTAGCAGAGGGTTTAGGAAAAAAAGAGGCGTTCATCAAACAGCTTCGAAACGCAAAAATAGCCACAAGAGGCTATAAATCAGCTGCTGCCCTCAAGCAATTTGAATTGAAAAGTGTTGCCTCTGATGATGATGGTACGACCCAGGGACTGATTCGCCAGTTAAAGGACTTTGATTTTTCAGGAAAAAGAACGGTTGTTCAACTTCATGGTGAAAAAGCTCCTGCTTTAATGAACTTCTTAGCCACTAAAGGAGCTGTGACGACTCAGTTGCTGCCTTATCAGCATATTCCGCCGGTCCGGGAAACGGTTGAAGTTCTATGCGATGAACTCTTAACTGGCAAAGTAGACGCTGTTTGTTTTACAACAGCCATTCAAGTTCATTCTCTATTCAGCTATGCACAAGAAAAAGGAATTGGATATGAACTTATTAATGCTTTTAGGGATAAAACGGTCGCAACGGCAGTGGGTAAAGTGACAGCTGAAGCATTGCGTGATGTAGGTGTGGAACGAATCGTTGTACCGGAGCATGAACGAATGGGTGCGATGATTGTAGCATTAGCTAATTTTTTCACTGCTGAATAAATATCGTATCGATTGTTCCCTTATCTTTGTGTAATGATGTAAATAATGATATGATTATTTTGTTTGTTTCATTAAAAAAAGGAGTTGGATACAGATGGCTAAAAAAGGATACATACAGATGCAAAATGGTGAGAAGATCGAATTCGATTTATTCCCAAATGAAGCGCCTAATACGGTTGCAAATTTTGAAAAGCTAGCGAACAGCGGTTTTTATAATGGTGTTGTTTTTCACCGTGTAATCCCTGGATTTGTTTCGCAAGGAGGAGATCCGACTGGAACAGGCATGGGCGGACCAGGCTATACAATCAAATGTGAAACAGAAGGAAATCCTCATAAGCATGAGGTTGGCTCATTATCAATGGCGCATGCTGGAAGAGATACTGGGGGCAGCCAGTTTTTCATCGTTCATGAGCCGCAGCCGCATTTAAATGGAGTACATACTGTTTTCGGAAAAGTAACATCTGGAATCGATGCAGTGCTTTCCATGAAAAATGGAGATGTTATGGAAAAAGTTGAAGTATTTGATGCCTAATAATTGAATGCAAGAACAGCAGCTAAGGAATTGAACTTAGCTGTTTTTTTGTGTGTAAACAACCGGAAGATGAGTAAAATGCTTTTATAATTATACAATTTTATGATTAATTATTGACTTTTTCTGAAAATAAAGTATGATAATAAACATTAAAGACAATTCGATAAAGGTGAGGACAACAATGGTTGAAATCAGAAGGGCAAAAATTTCAGATATTGATAGATTACATGAACTAATTAATATTTATTCAGAAAAAGAGATACTGCTGCCAAGAACGAAAGAATCACTCTATCAAAATATTTTTTCTATCTTTGTTGCCGAAAAGGACGGCGAGGTCATAGGGTCAGCAAGCTTAACCATTCTAGGTAAGGAACTAGCGGAAATCCGTTCACTGGTGGTTGATACCTCTGCTTTAAAGATGGGCATTGGGAAAATGCTTGTGGAAAAAATTGTTGAGGAAACTAGACGATTAGGAATTGAAAAACTAATTTCACTTACGTATCAAGTTGAATTTTTTGAAAAATGTGGATTTGAGATAACGGTGAAGGATAATATGCCGCAAAAAGTATGGAAGGATTGTATTACTTGCCCCAAGTTACATAATTGTGACGAAGTAGCCATGATTATGTACGTGAAGGATAATATTTTTATATAAGTGAATCCGACAACAAAGAAGCATGGAATGAGCTATTCCATGCTTCTTTGTTTCATCCGTTCCATAATGATTATAGGGCTTTTAATGTATCTGTTAAAACGGGTACGATTTGTTTTTTACGAGAAACAACGCCTTTTAAAACTGCTGTGTTGTTGTCAAGCTTCACATTAAAGGCTGTTTCAACTGCATTGGTCATTTTTCCAAGGGCAAGACCAACTGAGTCATTTGTTAAGATATCTGTGACAACGAACAAGAATAAATCAAGATTTTGGTCAGCAATTGTCTTTGTAAGCGCTGCTTCAATTTCATTTTTGCGTTCAAGAACATCCTTTGTATCCACAGCGTTAACCTGAGCAACCATGACCTTATAATTTCCCATGTCAAAACCTTTTGCATCAAGGGAAATTAACTGTTCTACTGTCTTGTCGCTAAGGTCAGCACCTGCTTTTAGCATTTCTAGGCCGTATTTGTCTGCATCAACACCGGCAATTTCAGCAAATTCACGTGCTGCTGCAATATCTTGTTCTGTACATGTAGGTGACTTGAATAGTAAAGAGTCGGAAATAATTGCTGAAAGCATTAAGCCGGCAATTTCTTTTGTAATTTCAACACCATGTTCTTTATATAGCTTGTTTAAGATGGTTGTTGTACATCCAACCGGCTCAGCACGGTAATAAAGTGGATCGCTTGTTTGGAAATTGGCAATACGGTGGTGGTCAATAACCTCTAGTATTCTAACGTCATCAATGTCATCAGCGCTTTGTTGACGCTCATTATGGTCCACTAAAATAACTTGGCTTGTTTCAGCGGCTACTTTTTCTACTAAACGTGGTACATCGACTTGAAAATAGTCTAATGCATATTTTGTTTCTCCGTTAATTTCGCCAAGACGGACAGGCTCAGCATTTAATCCAATCGCATTTTTTAAATGTGCATATGCGATTGCCGAACAGATTGTGTCTGTGTCCGGGTTTTTATGTCCGAAAACAAGAATTTTTTCCATTTTTGTACTCCTTACTTGAAATAATTATTTGTGAAACTTTTAATTCATATGGTAATGATAAGTTTCGTCAAACATAATATTAACATATTTTTAAGAAAAAATAGCCATTTTAATTCATATTTTCTCCATTTCCTATTTAATTAGTCAGATTTGGTAAAATAATAAGTAAATGGCCTTTTCTGCTAAAATGACGAGATGTTTGGGGACCAATTGTTCTAATTGTTAATATAATAATAAAACAATATATTTGTCAGTCCCATCCAAAAAAGATTAAAATAGATAAAATATCTTATGTTTCAATGTACCTATATTAATTGTTCGACTGGAGGGAGAACGTATGAGAGATGTTTTATTAACCGATATTTTTAACCATCACATAGCCCAAAAATATGTTACCCGATCTGGTTTGGTGCACGCAATTGCATGTGCTTATCATGCTTTTCAATATGCCAAAGAGCAGAATGTAGATGTTGACAGTGCTGCTAAAGCTGCTTTTCTGCATGATATTGGACATTATACTTGGTACAAAAATGGCAACTGGGATTATGATTTATACCGGCAAAATGATATTCATGCGATTAAAGGAGCAGAAAGAGCACATAAATTATTGATTCGGTTAGGTGAAAACCCTGTGAAAGCAAAGGAAATTGCCCTTGCTATTCTTTTTCACACAGATTCTTATTTTCCTGGTGGTGAAATAGTTAGGACACCGCTTCAGGAAATTGTCAAAAAAGCGGATGAAAAAGATGAGGAGCCGGGCGGAAGCCATCATTATAGGCAAATTGAAGTAGAACGGGCCTTCCGTATATTAAAACGGTTGGATAAAAAAATAGATAAGGTATATGGTGAACTGAAATAAGTCCGGCCAAATGGTCCGGACTTATTTCAGTTCATTATCAGTTAGTTAATGTAAGAATATTCCCTTTCCTTTTGGAATAAGTCTATACATGTGCAATTACAACAAAGGGGGATAAATTCTAATGTCTGCTCATGTACACAATATGGAAGTGAATGTCCCGATAGAAACTGTTTGGAAATTTGTTAAATCAATGGATGCTTGGGCACCGCTTATTCCTGGTTATATTGATCATGAAATAATCAATGAAAGAGAATCTACCTGGACTTTCAAAAGTGCATTTGGGAAAATTATTAAGAAGAAAATACAAATGAAAGTGGATATAACCAATTGGGAAGAACCGGAAAAGGTCACATTTAACCTTGTTGGATTAAATGAAAAATTTAATGGTTATGGTTATTTTAAAGCTGCAAAACTATCAGAAAATAAAACAAGTATGACTGGATTTCTGGAGATTACAGCAGGGGGGAAATTGGCGAAGGTGATGAATCCTCTCCTAAAAACAAGTATTCCGGAAATGACAGAGGAGCTTACGATTGCTGTCGGGCAAAAGATAGAGGAAATTGTTAAGTCTTGATTTTGAGGTCCACGGAGAAAATGTTAACGTTTTATTAAAAAACTATTTTAATAATACTAAAAGGATAGATAATTGGGAAAAAGCCTATATATCTATCCTTTTTTACTATATAATAAATTTAATTTATCTGCACTTTGTAAAAATGTTCACTTTTTAACGAAAAAAATGTTCACGAGATTTTTTAAATGTGTTATTCTATATTCGTAAAAAGTATAACATATTTAAATGGGTGCTAATCATTAATCCGTTTGGAGTAATGAAAGAACTGGCAGGCAGCAATAGAATATTTGATGCTATAGTTCTCATAACAGGAAAACTAATATAGATGTTTGACGTCCCAAATATATTTGTGATATCCCTCGTCAAATGAAAAAGGGTGTGAGTATTATCTTATCAGAAAAAGAAGTGGTATATGTTGTGTCGGATTCTGTTGGCGAAACAGCAGAATTTGTTGTAAAGGCGGTTGCAACCCAGTTTAATGGGGGGTATGTTGACATACGCCGGCATTCATATGCTGAGGATCAAGAAGATATTGAAGAAGTTATTGCTATGGCAAGGCAGACGAATTCGATTATTGCCTATACAATTGTTATCCCGCAGTTAAAAAAATATTTAGATCAGCGCGCAAGCGAAGAGGGAATAATGGCCGTTGATTTATTAAATCCACTTATGGAATCTTTTATGAAAAGATTTAAAAAAGAGCCCAATCATCAGCCAAAATTATTGAGAAAGCTCGATGATGAATATTTTCGCAGGGTTGAAGCGATTGAATTTGCCGTAAAGTATGATGATGGCCGTGATCCACGCGGGGTCATGAGAGCAGACATTGTATTGATTGGAGTGTCACGTACATCGAAAACACCACTATCAATGTATCTAGCACACCAAGGATTTAAGGTCGCAAATGTCCCGTTAGTGCCCGAGGTTTCTCCACCTGAAGAATTATTTCAAATTCCGCGAAATAAATGTGTTGGTTTAGTTATTACACCGGATAAATTGAATGAAATCCGAAAAGAGCGTCTTAAGGCACTAGGGTTAAAATCAGAGGCTAATTACGCAAGTTTTGAACGAATCCTTGTAGAACTTGAATACTCTGAAAAAATCATGAAGAGAGTCGGATGTCCAGTCATCAATGTATCTAACAAAGCGGTTGAAGAAACAGCTAATCTAATTATTGATATTTTGAAAAGTGAGAGGAGCAGGTAATAATGAGTAAGTTTGTTTACCTTTTTAATGAAGGAAATAGCGATATGAAAGAAATATTAGGTGGAAAAGGAGCCAATTTGGCTGAAATGACCAATATCGGTTTGCCCGTTCCATTTGGTTTTACCATTTCTACGCAAGCATGCAATGATTACTATGAAGCAGGCAAAAAAATCTCTCAATATGTAGAAGAACAAATTTTAGCTGCGCTAAGAACCCTAGAAGAGAAAACGGGTAAAAAATTAGGTGATCCTACAAACCCATTACTTGTTTCTGTTCGTTCCGGATCTGTCTTTTCTATGCCTGGAATGATGGATACAGTATTAAACCTTGGTATGAATGATGAAACAGTAAAAGGTGTGGCAGACTTAACAGGAAATGCTCGATTTGCTTATGATTCTTATCGTCGTTTTATTCAAATGTTTAGTAATGTTGTGCTGGGTATAGACAGCTATTATTTTGAACAGTATCTAGAAGAAACACGTGAGAAAAAAGGATATCATGCTGACCCTGAATTAACTGCAGAAGATTGGCAAGAAGTAATTGTCGGATATAAAGAAATTGTTAAAAAACATACGAAAAACGATTTCCCTCAGGATCCTAAGCAGCAATTATTCTTATCAATTAATGCTGTATTTGATTCTTGGAATAATCAACGTGCTATTATTTACCGCCGTTTGAACAAAATCCCTGATCATTTAGGTACGGCTGTTAATATTCAAAGTATGGTATTTGGAAATATGGGAAGTGATTCTGGAACAGGTGTTGCTTTTACACGTAATCCATCAACGGGTGAAGCATTGCTTTACGGCGAATACTTAATTAATGCACAAGGGGAAGATGTGGTGGCTGGAATTCGCACGCCTCAGCCTATCCATGTACTTGAGAAAGACATGCCTAAAGTGTATGAAAAATTTATTGCCACTTGTCAATTGCTTGAAAAACATTATAAAGATATGCAGGATATTGAATTTACAGTAGAACGCGGCGAATTATTTATTCTACAAACGCGTACTGGAAAAAGAACGGCTCAAGCAGCTATTCGAATCGCAGTTGAAATGGTTAAAGAAGGAATTATTGATAAGGAAACGGCCCTTTTACGTGTTGACCCAGAGCAATTAGATCAGTTGCTTCACCGTCGAATTGATGATTCATATGAGCGTAAGCAATTGGCAAAAGGTCTGCCTGCATCTCCAGGAGCTGCAACAGGTGCTGTTGTTTTTGATGCTGATGAAGCTGAACAGTTAGGAAATGATGGCAAAAAAGTTATTCTTGTTCGTCCTGAAACAACTCCTGATGATATTCATGGTATTGTTGCCTCTCAGGCGATTGTTACTAGCCGTGGGGGAATGACCAGCCATGCTGCCGTTGTTGCACGTGGAATGGGGAAAGCATGTATTTGCGGTTGTGAAACATTAAAAATAGATTTAGCTGGTAAGAAATTTTCCGTTGGAGAAACGGTTGTAAAGTATGGTGATATTATTACCATTGATGGTTCAACCGGTGAAATTATGCTTGGCGAAATACCTATGATTGACCCAGAACTGTCTGATGAGTTCCTTTTATTGCTTTCATGGGCAGATGAAGTGAGAAAACTAGGTGTTCGTGCAAATGCTGATAACCCGGAAGATGCCGAGAAAGCGCTTGAATTTGGTGCAGGTGGAATTGGACTATGCCGTACGGAGCATATGTTTATGGATCCAAAGCGAATTCCGATTGTTCAAGAAATGATTTTGGCTGAAAATTATGAAGAACGAATGATTGCTTTAGACAAATTATTACCTATGCAGCAGGGAGATTTTGAAGGTATTTTTGAGGCTATGCAAGGCCTTCCTGTAACGATTCGATTACTTGATCCGCCAATGCATGAATTCTTACCTGATAAAGAAGAGCTTTTAGTTGAAGTGACAAAATTTCAAATGACGGCTCCGGATTCACCTGAATTAAAGGAAAAAGAATATTTATTGAAGAAAGTAAATCAATTGGCTGAGTTTAATCCAATGCTTGGTCATCGCGGATGTCGTTTAGGAATGATTTTCCCTGAGATTTATGAAATGCAGGCAAAAGCGATTTTCAACGCTGTTGCAGCCTTAATCGATAGGGGTCTTTCGGTACAGCCGGAAATTATGATTCCTCTCGTAGGTCATGTGAATGAACTGAAAGCAATGCGCCAGCTTGTTGTTGAAACAGCTGAAAAAGTGCAAGAAGAAACAGGCAAGGAATTTAATTATTTAGTAGGAACAATGATTGAAATTCCACGTGCTGCTCTAACTGCAGATCAAATCGCTGAAGAAGCTGATTTCTTCTCATTTGGGACAAATGATTTAACGCAGACTACATTCGGTTACAGCCGTGATGATGCAGAAGGTAAGTTTTTACAAGCTTATATTGAGCAAAAAGTACTTCCAGAAAATCCATTTGCGGTGTTAGATCAGCAGGGTGTTGGTAAATTAGTTGAAACAGGCGTTAAGCTTGGTCGCCAAGTCAAACCTTCATTAAAAACGGGTATTTGTGGCGAGCATGGAGGAGAAAAATCCTCGATTGCATTCTGTTACCAAGCAGGATTAGATTATGTAAGTTGTTCACCATATCGTGTACCGTTAGCTCGTCTTGCGGCAGCACAGGCAACGATTCGTCATGAACAATCAAATGAAAAAGCAACAATTGTTTCAAAATAAGGTTAATGGGAGAGCACCTTTTTAGCGGTGCTCTCTTTTTCTTTTTCATGTTACAATAAGATAATATATATTTTATTTTTTACGCATTAGGGAGTGATTTTTTTGAAAGCACAAGTTATTCATACGTTTGGTAATCCTTCTGTGTTCCAAGTAGAAGAGGTGCCGATTCCTACGGTAACTCCGGGGCATGTATTAATCAAGGTCAAAGCTTCAAGTGTGAACCCGATTGATACGAAAATTCGCAGCGGACTGGTACCCGCAGTGTCTCCTGCCTTTCCAGCTATTCTGCATGGGGATGTAGCAGGGGTTGTAGCAGAAGTAGGTGAAGGGGTTACTGATTTTAAATCTGGGGATGAGGTATACAGCTGTGCTGGCGGTTTTAAGGGGACAGGTGGTGCTTTAGCCGAGTATATGCTGGCAGATGCCAGGCTGCTTGCTCATAAACCTAAAAATTTGACGTTCGAAGAAGCTGCAGCGATTCCACTTGTAGCAATAACTGCTTGGGAAGCTTTATTTGACCGAGCTAAATTATCATCAGGAGCTGAAATTTTAATTCATGGAGCGACCGGTGGTGTAGGACATGTAGCCATCCAATTAGCAAAATGGGCTGGTGCAAAAGTATATACAACAGCCTCTAATCCGAAAAAACTACAGTTGGCTAAAGAACTTGGTGCGGATGTGGCCATAAATTATAAGGAAACAACTGTTGAGGAGTATGTGAATAAGTATACGAATGGTAAAGGGTTTGATTATATTTTTGATACAGTAGGCGGAGGAAACTTAGATCGTTCTTTTGAAGCCGCTGCCCTACACGGAACCGTTGCCGCCATTGCAGCAAGGTCTACGCATGATTTAACACCGCTTCATTCAAAAGGGTTGACGTTCCATGTCGTGTTCATGCTTTTACATATATTAAATGAAAATCATCGCAGGCAAAATGGTGAATTCTTAAGGAAAATCACATCTGTTATTGAAGAAGGGAAATTGCGCCCATTAATTGATTCAAAGCGATTTACTTTTGACGAGGTTGCCGAGGCTCATCAGTATTTAGACTCAAATCAGGCCATTGGTAAAATTGTGTTAGTAAACAATTGGTAACCTTTAACTTGTTCATAATAAAATGATGTTAACTAATAGTAAATAATCGTTAAGAGGTTAAAATATATGAATATTGAGAAATTATGTCAAATGCAAAAAGTTCTTGACGAAAGAATTGTTAAAGAACATAAATTAGAAGGCAAGGATTTAGAAGAAAATAAAGTACTTGCCTTATTAGTTGAAATCAGTGAATTAGCAAATGAAACTCGCTGCTTTAAACATTGGAGCACAAAAGGGCCAAGTGAGGATCATGTGTTATTGGAAGAGTATGTGGACTCCCTTCACTTTTTCTTAAGTATTGCCAATAACTACGAATACAATATTGATCACCTGCTCACAATATATGCCAATGATTTTAAGCAGGATGTAAAAGAAATAACCTTAGTTTCTGCTTTTATAAATGTGACAGAAAAAATTGTTATAATGCATTCAAAAAAAGACGCTTTTCACTTTATTGATGCGTTTGCTTCTTATATGGACCTTGGAACAATACTTGGGTTCAGTTGGGAAGATATCGAACAGGCTTATATTCGAAAAAATGAAATTAATCATCAGCGTCAAGACAATGGCTATTAAGGTTTCAGAGATAATCATATCGTCATGAAATATCGATACATCAAGGGGAATGAGAATGAAGTTAGTATCATGGAATGTAAATGGGATTAGAGCATGTGTGCGAAAAGGATTTTTAGACTATTTTAATGGTATCGATGCAGACATCTTTTGTATCCAGGAAACAAAATTGCAGGAAGGGCAAATTACTCTCGAGCTAAAGGGGTATCATCAGTATTGGAATTATGCTGAACGAAAAGGCTATTCCGGTACAGCAATTTTTTCAAAAAAAGAACCATTGGCTGTGACGTACGGAATTGAGTTGGACGAGCCGGATACAGAGGGCCGAGTGATTACACTTGAGTTTGCCCATTATTATGTCGTGAACGTTTATACGCCAAATTCAAAGCGTGACTTAACAAGGTTGGATTATCGATTAGTTTGGGAAGATGCCATGAAGGAGCATTTGATTAAACTGAATCAACATAAACCAGTTATTTTTTGCGGTGATTTAAATGTGGCTCATCATGAGATTGATTTGAAAAATCCAAAGCCGAATGTTGGGAATTCCGGCTTTACGTTTGAAGAGAGGAACAAAATGACCGAATTATTGGAGGCTGGATTTATTGACAGTTTCCGTTATTTTTATCCTGATCGTACGGATGTTTATACATGGTGGAGCTATATGAGCAAGGTACGGGAGCGAAATATTGGCTGGAGAATTGATTATTTTCTTGTATCGGATAGCTTGAAAGAAAATTTAAAGGATGCTCATATCCATTATGAGATTCTAGGAAGCGATCATTGTCCAATTATGTTGGAAATAGATATAGATTAGGAGGAAAAACGGTATAGCAGTTTTGCTATGCCGTTTTTCTATGGTGAATGATGTAAGTTTTTGTATCCTAAGTACAATAATAATGATATAATAAAAGAAAAACAGAACTAGTGTTCCTATTTTGAACGGTGATTATTTTGTAAGGGGAAATTTAAGGAGGTATAGAAGATGAATAAAATAGCTGTCATATATGCCGATGCGGTAGAGCACACAAAGAAAAAAGTTCGAGATGATATTATCTTCTACATGCAAAATAAGGAAACAATGCCTTCCTTTACAGATTATGCTTATGATCGGAAGCATTATGTTGAACAAATTTGGCTCAATGTATGGATAAACCTAGCTTCTAACAAAGTTCCTCGTGTGGAAAAAAAGGCATATTTACATTCTCACGGTTTTGAAGTTGAAGGAATGGACCGGAAAACCATGAACAAATTATTTCGTAATGAAATAAAGGCATATCATCCCTTTCCTATTGAAGAGTGGCTATATGATACGTTCGATGGTGCAACAGAAGAATGGGCAAACATGTATGAACAGGTAAAAATGGAATATCAAAAACGAAAAGATGAAGAAGCATTCAATCAGAAAAAACAGACATTGATGCAGGATATTGAAGTTGAAGTGCATCAGATTGTAAGAAAGTTTCATCATCTATTTTACTTATATACGAGAAAGTTTGTAGCCGACCAACTAAAAGTAGATTTTACAACAAAGACTAAATATCAAAAACTGAGCCCGCATGCTATTGAAGAACGCCTGATTCCGCAAGGTTTTTTTTTAGTCGAGGACTATGCATTAGTCAAAGAGTTTTTTGAAGAAGTGACAGGAATGATTCAAAAAATCGACTATTCCTATGGCTATGATTATGAGTATGAAACTTATTTTGACTTATATGATAGAAGAATACAGGAATTTTTAGCTGATATTGTTCCTAAAAAGGTTAAGCTAGTGCTTATACAGGAACACAATAGGGATTTTGAAGAACCACTTATACAATCAATCCTATTGGATATTATCGATGACGTTATCTATGATTTAAGCGGCGAGTATGTTACCTATATTGCTGATGAATATTTGGCTGATTTATTACCATTAGCAGAGATTCCTTTTGATGAAAAACAGCATGAAAAAATATTTCTTGCAGATATACAAGAAAGAGAGAAAAGAAGAGCAGAAGAGCAGGCTGAAAGAGAGCGGAAAAAAGCTGAGGAAGCGCGAATCTTAAGGGATATATTTGAATTTGAGTATAATCCTCCTAGTGGCAGAGATGTGAATTATGTTTTACATATAGGTGAAACCAATACAGGAAAAACCTATCATGCCCTAATGAGGATGATGGAGTCAGAGAGCGGTTTATACCTAGCCCCGCTTCGATTGTTAGCTCTTGAAGTATACGACTTTTTAAATACAAGAGGTACCGCGTGTACACTGAAAACAGGTGAAGAAGAAAAAGAAACACTTGGGGCCAGACATGTATCCAGTACGGTTGAAATGTTTCGTGAAAAAGACTTTTACAATGTGGTAGTCATTGATGAAGCACAAATGATTTCTGATAAAGACCGAGGGTTCTCATGGTATAAAGCCATTACAAGGGTTCAGGCAAACGAAGTTCATATTATAGCAAGTAAAAATGCGAGGGACATGCTTGTGCAACTGCTGGGTGATTCGAATATAGAGGTTATTGAATATAAACGGGATATTCCGCTGCAAGTGGAGGAAAAGGAATTTAGCATTAAGAAAGTAAGAAAAGGTGATGCATTAATTTGTTTTTCAAGAAAACGAGTTCTTGAAACGGCATCGCGTCTTCAAAATGATGGACATTCTGTTAGTATGATTTATGGCAGTATGCCGCCTGAAACCCGAAAAAAACAGGTCGAACGGTTTATCCTTGGTGAAACAAGCGTCGTTGTTTCGACAGATGCAATTGGTATGGGAATAAATTTACCGATTCGAAGAATTGTTTTTTTAGAAAACAGCAAGTTTGATGGAACGAAAAGAAGGCTTCTTACTTCACAAGAAGTAAAACAAATTGCCGGCCGTGCCGGTCGTAAGGGAATTTATAATATTGGGAAAGTCGCATTTACAGCAGATGTAAAAAAAATGAGCTATCTTCTTAGTCAAGAAGATGAACCTATTCATACCTTTGCTATTGCTCCGACAAACAGTGTTTTCGAACGATTTCAAAAGTATTATCGTGATCTTGGCACTTTTTTTGAACTATGGGAAAAGTTTAAGAGTCCAAAGGGAACGAAAAAAGCATCACTCACAGAGGAAAGAGAGTTATATGAACGTGTCCGGGGGACTGAAATGGAAGCACGCCTTTCGCTGATGGACCTCTACGGATTATTACATTTACCATTCTCGGCCCGAGAACCTGAGTTAATCAGGCAATGGGAGAAGACTGTGGAAGCAATTGTTGCGGGACATCACTTGCCTGAGCCAAGAATAAAAAAACGGACATTAGAAGATCTTGAGCTAACCTATAAAGCAATTGGTCTGCATCTTTTATTTCTGTATCGCTTAAATAAACGTACAGACGCGGTATATTGGGAAAGGCTTCGTGAGGAAATTAGCGAATTAGTACATGAACAACTAAAAAATGAAGTGAAAAATATGCAAAAGAAATGCCGTAAATGCAATAAAAAATTACCATGGGATCATCGTTATTCTATTTGTGATTCTTGCTATACCAAAAAGTATAAAGACTATTATGATTATTGAGTGTTGCTAAGCATTCAAAATAAGAAAAGTTTTAGATATGACAGGAATCACATTTTTTGAACCGTGTTTATGTTACATTATTGTTGAGAAAAGTTATCATTCAATAGATGTCCCATTTCTGCTAAACAAATGGGTTTACGAATTATACAGGGGTGAAGACAATGAGTAACGTACTAGTGAATCAAATATATGAAGTTCTTGAAGAAGTGATTGATCCAGAACTTGGTGTTGATATTGTTAATCTAGGCCTTGTTTATGAGGTGGAAGTAAACGAAGAGAACCAAGCGTTTATTAAAATGACAATGACATCCATGGGGTGTCCAATGGCTGGTCAAATTATGGCAGATGCTAAAATGAAGTTGTCTATGAATATTAAAGAGTTAACAGATATCCAAATTGATATTGTATGGAATCCTCCTTGGGGAAAGGATCGGATGTCCCGTTACGCAAAGATAGCCTTAGGAATACGTGACTAATACAAAAAAAGGTCATTTCATTAGTGAAGTGACCCTTTTTTGTGTTTGGCTATGTTAAAGTACTATGTTGATAAACCAGATTTTTGACTCATTCGTGTGAAATGAACATTTCACACGCCTTTCAGCTATGCTGAAAGGTTGCTGTATTGTCATGAAGTGGTGGGAGAAAA